>Ga0256842_1000303_pt1 | contig 43358 bp, 43 predicted proteins | sample 4559240metaG_FD_185973 | JGI IMG/M metagenome (GOLD analysis project Ga0256842, IMG submission 185973) | Hydrothermal vent microbial communities from Guaymas Basin, Mexico - 4559-240 | ecosystem: Environmental > Aquatic > Marine > Hydrothermal vents | place: Mexico: Guaymas Basin | collected...
GATGTGACAATATCGGATTCCACAGATGAATTTTTTGTATAAATTCCATTCGCAAAAAACATATGAGTATCTTCAACTTCAATATCAATTGTATCAATATCTCCAACAAATTCAATTGATTCTATTTCATCCATTTGCAAATCTGAAATGGTAACATCATGTTCTTTCATTATTTTCTCCCTTATTTTCATTATTTATAATATTATAATTAAAAAATCATTAAATTAAAATCTAACAAATTAAAATCCAACAAATTAAAATTTAATCCATCAAAAAATTAATACATTTATTTACAATTTTTTCTTCATCATTTATATATTCATTATCCGAAATTCTTAAAGTTTTAAAACCTTTCGTTAACAAATAATTATCTCTATTTTTATCTTTTTCTATTGAATTTTTATGCCAGTACTCCCCATCAAATTCTATTATTTTATTTTCGCATTTAAAATCGCAGAGAATATAATTTTGTTTAAAATATTCATTTTTTTCAATTATAAATTTTGCTTCATTATTTAAAGTGGCGAATTCACACAAATTTTGTTTATCCTTTGGTAAGTTATTATAAATTTTTCAAAATAATTTTTGTGATATTTTACTATATTTTTTACGATTGCTAAGCATGTTATTCAATATTTCTTCATATTTCTTTTTGCCTTCAGTTTCACCATATTTTTTAATATAACCTGCTAATGAGTGATTAACTGAAAATTTTTTACAATTTTCTTTATATTTAATTTTTCCCTCAATTTCTCCATATTTATTTTGAAAATAAGATAAAGAAAAATGGTCTTGCGTTAAACAATGTTCATCATATTTCTTTGTTCCTTCAATTTCCCCGTAACGAGAAATATAACCTTGCAATGTCTGCCCGAATGAAACGTTTTTTAACATTTCTTCATATTTCTTTTTGCCTTCAGTTTCTCCATATTTTTTAATATAACCTGCTAAAGATTTTCCATAAGCAATATTTTTACACTTTGCTTCATATTTTTTTGTTCCTTCGATTTCTCCATATTTTTTAATAAAACCTTGTAAAGAATTAGTAAACACGGTATTTTTACATAATTCATCATATTTCTTTTTGCCTTCAGTCTCTCCATATTTTAAAATATAACTTTGCAATGAATGAGTAAATGATAATTTTTTACGTAATTCATCATATTTCTTTTTACCTTCAACTTTTCCATATTTTTTAATATAACCTTGCAATGTTTGTCTAAACGAATTTTGTTTACGTAATTCATCGTACTTCTTTTTACCTTCAACTTTTCCATATTTTTTAATATAACCTCGTAATGAATTGCCAAATATTACTTTATCACGATATTCTTTATACTTTTTTGGTCCTTCAATTTCTCCATATTTTAAAATATAACCTTGTAATGTTTTACTAACTGAAATGTTTTTACACTTTGCTTCATATTTCTTTTTTCCTTCAATTTCTCCATATTTAGCAATATAACCTTGTAACGATTTACCAAATGAAATACGTTTACAATATTCTTTATACTTTTTTGTTCCTTCAACTTCTCCATATTTTAAAATATAACCTTGCAATGAGTTACTAAAAGATTTTCGTTTACATTTTTCTTCATATTTCTTTTTACCTTCAACTTTACCATATTGTTTAATATAATCATCTAATTTATATGCATTTATTTTTTTATCAATCTTTTTTTTATATTTCTTTTTGCCTTCAACTTCTCCATATTTTTTAATATAACCTGCTAATGAGTTATTAAATAATACTTTATCTTGATAATTTTTATAAATTATTGTCCCATATTTTTTTCCGTATCTTACAATAAACATATTTAATGAACTACTATCATTTTTAAATTTTTGAGAAACAAGTATTCGTCTATTTCAATTTCCTTTAGTATTAAATTTTAATAAATTTTTAATCATTGCTTTTTTAGAATAAAACCAATGCTTTGAATACATTTTAAGTAATTTATTAATTTGAATAATACTATGTTCAGTCAATGAATCAATATCAACTTCATTTCAAGGTTTGCAAGATAATAATTGATTCAAGTCTTTAAAATATTTTTGTGCCATAATTATTTCATTACCCCATTCTGTAAAACTTTATCATCAGAGTCATTATCAGTATTTAAATTTTTATTACATTCATTACATTTGTTACCTTCATTACCTTCATTATTTTCTATAAATAATTTACTTCCAACTTTAAGACCCGTATTAATACACTTAAATTTTCCATCCTCTACTGGAAATTTATGTTTTGCTGAAACAATTATTTCTTTTCCAGATTTTAATTTTATCTTATAAGCCGGTTGTTTAGTTATTGGAAACACATTTTTTATTTTCTTAAAACCTTTATGTGTTTTAATTTTATCTCCAACTTTAACAGTCCCAATTTTAATAATACCTTTATTTTCTATTTCAACATTAGAATCAATTGCAATACATCGATGAGACTGAGATGCTGTAACAATAGGAACTCCTAAAATATTTCCCATACCACGTAATCTTTCATAAATATTACCACTCTCTAAATATGTCGAATCAGAATTTGCATATTTTTCAGATATTAATAAATCCGCATAATCAACAATAATTATATCTGGTTCAAAACCAATACCTTTCAATTGTTTCACATGTGCTAATAATGCTTGCACCCCAACAAATTTTGTCGGAAATTCTTTAACAATTATTTCATTATGATATTTTGATGTGATTGATTTAATTTTTGCTTTAACTGCTTCTTGTTTAAAATGTAAATCATTTGAAGGAATTTGCATCATAACAGAGTCGTATCTTAAATTTGTATATTGTGCTGATAGCTCCAATGTATAATGCAAAACATTATGTCCATTCTTAAATGCTTCATATCCCAATTTTGATAGTACCCAACTATTATGTGAAACAACACCGTTAGAATAATAACAATGAACTTCTTCAACTGAAATGTCATATAATATTTCTTCAAAATCCGAAGATTGTTTATCAACTATTGTACTAAATCCAGTATCTGATTTAATTTTATCACCAATTTTTAAATTATGAACAAATTCATATTTACCATTTTCTTTCAATAATCTATGTTTGCCACTTGTCTTTAATGATGTTCCATTTGAAAAATATGTTCTTACTGTTTTTTGTTTTTCTGTTCTAAATAATGTTACTATATTTTTATATCCAGCAGGAGTATATACTTCAATAGTAAAAGATGGATGAAATGTTGATAATTCACTTGTTCCAATATTTAATAATTTAAATAATTCATCCATTCTAATTCGTCTTATTTTTGTTACAATATCAGTATATGAATATGCTGACATATTAATATTCCAAATATCTTCCCATTGTTTCAAAGTTGTATTATATAATTGATTATATTTGATAGTAATTATTGTACTTCCACCAACACATTTTCCAGCTCCACTTGGTGCGACTACAACTGCTAATTCTCCTTTACCAAAACCTCCATTTGTTATTTCATCAATTATAGGAATATTTGTTGCAACAACTTTTCGTTCTGTATCCGAATATCTATTTTCGACTGTTGATGAAAACTTTTCACCTATTTTATTTTGTTCACCAATCATCATAATATTTGAAATTTCATCAAGAACACTATTATATTCAAATGTTTTTGTTTGTATTGATTGTGCTGATTGAATTAATACTGTTTCTAATGAACGTTGTTTTATAAAATTAATTATTTCATCTTTAACATATCCCAAATCTGAATCTGTTCAGTGTTGCATTATTTCAGTTATTATTCTATTTAAATCTTCTACACTAACATTATCTTCACTTTGTTTAATTTTATTAAATTCTGAACTTAACACGTTTACAGAAGGTGATGAATTATATTTTTCAATATATGAATAAATAATTTTATATAAAGGTTGTAATCTTTCTGAAAAATGTTCAATTTTTAAATTAAGAATATCTAAATAATTAATATTATTTTGTAATATATTAACTATTAATTTTATTTGAAAATCATTACCATAATCAGTTAATTTATTTAAAACCATTAGTTAACTCCTACCCCTAAATTGTTTAAAATTTTATTTAATCTTGCAATATTTTTTACATCAACGGGTAAATTCATTACATTTAATAACTTAACAATATTTAAATCTTTAACATTTTCGAATAAAGGATTTGCTCTAACAAAATCCAATAAATATGTTCTTTCTCTAACTGGAATATTATTTGATACAATATCTTTAGATAATGACATTAATTTAAAATTTCGTTCCAACTTATTTTCATTTTCTGTTATTAATTTTTTAAGACGTTTATTAACAACTTTGTCATTTATATCCAATAAAAATTTATCAAAATCATTACTATAATCTTCGTTAATCATATTTAATTGACTCGATAAATGTTTTTTAACCATTCCTTTTCCTATACCTTTTAACCCATCAACATTGTCTGATTTATCTCCTGTTATAATTTTTTCAAATATATAATTTGAAGGTAATACTTCATGTTCTGTAATAAAATTTTCTTTAGTAACATAATCTTTTTTAATTGGATTATAAATAATAACGTTATCTGATAACAATTGTTGAAAATCTTTATCTGCTGATAATATAATATTTCTAACCGATTTATTATTATATTTCGGTAACGCCACAGTTGCTAAATAACTAATTACATCATCTGATTCAAAACCATTCGCAATATATGTTTTTATTGGTAATTCCTGTTGCATAATTTCAATAAGTTTTTTTATAGATTCTCTAAAACTTTTTTTAGAAGTTATTCCACCACCTCTATTCATTTTATAATCTTTAAATATTTCTCTACGATTTTTTGTTGTATCTTTACCATCAAATATAATTAGTATATTATTTGCATTGCTTCTATCAATTTCATTAAATAATGTTCTAAAAAATAAACTAATTATATTCTTAAAATCACCATTTCCATTTTTCATATTTGTTGCAATCGCAAATGCTCTAATAAATAAAAATGACCCATCAATTATTAATGTACTACTATTAGTTAAATCGATTCACTGATTATTTGTTATTTTTGTATTTTCAACAATTTCTTTATTAATCATTTTTGATAAATTTCCTAAACTAAATTTTTTAACACCATTACTGTTTTTACTATTCATAATATCTCCTAATCTTGTCTGTTTATATTATTATAATATTTTTTTTAAGTATTTAAAATAATAATAAAAAATCACCATTGCTGATGATTTTTAAGTTAATGAATTGGGAATTGAGTTGAATAATTTAATTTATTCCTCATCCTTATAATTATAAATTTTATTTTCAATTATTGCGGACATAAAATCTGCTTGATGAATAACCATATGAATATTTGTTTTTAAATTAAGCATATCCGAATAGTCTGGAATGTATTGTTTATATGATTCACTAAATGTTCCATCTGCTAATTTAATTCCGATTAACTCATTTCTTGACGGAATTAATCCATATTGCAATAACATCATCATAGTAGCATCTTCACTTGGTAACATATTATTACCCAATTTAGAACGTTCATAATATTGAGAATAATGTTCTTGTTTCCATTTATTATTATTTTTTAAATAAAGCATTCCACCTTTATCTTTACTAAATCCAATTTTATATAAATCATGAAATAATGCTGAAAATATTAATTCTTCTTTAGTATATAAATTTTTACCAAAACCACTTTCAGACCATAATTTATCAATTTTTAATGCGTTTTTCATAACATTTAAAGTATGATATAACCAACCACCTTCAAATGCACTATGAAATTTACTAAAACCGCTTGCTGGTGATAAAACAACATTTTCTATATTATCAGATAATAATTTATAAATTTTTTCTTTTCTATTTTCATCTGGTATATACTCATCAATAAGTTCATGAATTTCTTTTAAATCATTTTCTATTTCTAAATTTGTTCGTTTTTTATTTTGCATTATATTCTCCTTTACTTTGTGTAAATATACATTATATTATTGCTATTTCTTAATAAAGTTATAACTATAATTCATTGATAATGACTTTTTATCTGATTTTAAAATATTGATATTTAAAATACCATCTTTAATTGTACTTATTGTATTTGAAACATTATAGTTTTTATTAATTCCCCACATATAAATAAACATATTGTCATTAACAGTTAAACCATTATAAATATATGCTCTATTTGTGTTTTTAGATTTATTTTTTTGTTTATTATATTTATCAATATTATCTACATCATTAATACGAATTTCAATTGAATTTGTTTCTTCATAAATGTTAATAACAATATTATCTGGATTAATATTACAAATTGGAATATTAAAATTTAAACTTTTATTTTCGTCTAAAAAAATATCGTATAATGCTGAACTTGTATTTGTTGATTTAATGATGTCACTTAACTCACTTAATTTATTCTGTTCACTTTGTTTGTTAAATTTCATTTTAACTCCTTAATAAAATGGTGGAGCAAACGGGATTTGAACCCGTGTCCCTCATATCATTAGTTAAGTCTTCCAGTAGTCGTTTTAAATGCATTTATCTACCTTATAGTGAAGTTAACATTTAGATACAAAGTCGAAACCTTTTTGCCCCATAAATAAAGGGGTAGAATTCTACCCCAAATTAATTAACTAATCTACTTCAATTTTTATAATATTATCGTCCGTTTTTTTATCTTTATTAAGTGGGACAATAATTCGCAACAGAGATTTTGATTTAAGTAATTTTGATGTAACTTTTGTTAAATCATATTTTTCATCAACAAAAAAACTTGCATTAAAATAACTCTGAACTGCAATTGATTTGTACAAATAATCTTTAGTATCGTATTTATCTTTACTATGATTACTAAACATAATGTTTAAATGACTTTCTTGTAAATCTGCTGTAATGTTAATATCTTCTTGAGTAATATCATTTGCTTGAATTTCAAAAATTAAATTCCCATCATTATCCTTGTACACATCATAGAATTCTTTTTCCATACGTCGATTTCCTCCATTTTGTTTTTTTTCATTTAATTGTTTATCAACATTTTTATTTTGTTGACTGAGTTTTAACATTTCTTGTTTTTTTTCTTCTTCAACAATTGCTTGTTCAACCATTTCATTAAATTCTTCAAACCATGTATCAAATAATGTTTTTCTAACGTGTTTAACAGGTTTAACAGGTTTAATTGGGGTATTATCTACTCTACCACCGTTTGCATTTCCGAATAATTCATCAAACATATTAATAATCATTTTCTTTCCTCCTATTTATGATTTTAATTATTTATTACTACTTAATATTATAATTAAAAAATCTTATTTTTAAAATTTTTTTTAATTTTTTTTAATTTTTTAATGTTATAAAATTATATACAAAATGATTCATTTACCATAATTATTATTTCTTCAGTTTTTTTAAAAACATCAATTTCTTGTAATTTGTTTAATTTACTTAACTCATTCAATGTATTCAATTCAGTAAACATTTTTTTTAATTTTTCTGAATTTTCAATATCAAGTGAATCGAATAATTTATTTAAAATTTTCATCATTTTTTCATTTTCAATTGTTTTATTATTAGTTATAACTACATCATTATTCATTTTTAACTCCTTTGTAACTTTTATTTTTAATTTTAATTATTTCTTATTACATAATATTATAATTAAAAAACTATATTTTTAAATTTTTTTTAAATTTTTTTTTAATTATATAATTAATATTAAATAGTAAATTCAGCAAAGGGAAAATTAACATAATGAAATCAATAATTGTATATATACAACAGTTACTATTATCTGAATTAGATTATAAAATTTTAATCTACGATGATGATACTGATAACATAAATTTATACAAAAATATTATTCAATTTAGTGAAAAAGATAAACATTTATTAAATGTTTATAATAATAATATTATCTATTGTTCTGATTACACAAAAATTGATGATATACTTAAAAATGAAGACATTAAAATTGTCATATTAGATATTATAATTAAAAATTATACATTTGATAATTTAGAATCAGAAAAAAAATATAAATATGGTGGAATAGAACTGTATAATAAGTTAGTTTCAAAATATAAAAATATTGAAATTGATTTTATATCAGCACTAAACAATACATATATAGATTTTAATTTATTGCATTCCACAACCAATACTCCTATATTTTTTCAACGAACAGAATTAAGTATTAATGAAATGATTATTTATATTAAAAATAAAATAAATACATTTATAAATTCATTTTTATTACTGAAAATGTTGAAATATTTAGACACATTTATTAATATTAATTCACCAGTTCTTACAATTTTTGATGAAACCGGAAAAATTATTATTTCAAATGAGGTATTTTTAAGTAAATTTCCAAATATTACAAATATAAAAAAAATATTAACACATTGTTTAATTGACAATAAAAAAGATAATAAAAAAGATAATGAAAAAGATAATGAAAATATTAATATAGATAATATATTCGATGATATTATTAACCACCAACATATTTCAATTAATAATTTTGGAATAGTTGCTAAAATAAATACACATAATTATATAACATTAATATTAAACGAAGATACTAATAATTTTCATAATAAATATATTGAATTAAAAAATAAGTATGATAATATTTTAACATCAATTCCCGATTTAATTTGAACAAATGATTTAGAAGGAAAACCAACATATTCAAATCAATTAGATTATATTACAAATATAATTAAATCAAATATTCCACAGTTAAATGATGTTACTGAAATGGATAAATTTGTTAAAAGATATAATAAGCAAATAAATAAAACTATCTATAACGAAAAAGATAACTCAACTTATAATGTTATAAAATCACCATTATTAGATTATTCGGGAAATTTAATTGGAACGACCGGTGTTGCAAGAAATATATCAATTGAAAAAGTTACAGAAACAATATTATCATCAGTATTTAATACATTTTTAGATGTTGCAATTATTCATTGTAATAGTAATTTTAAATTAATATATTTTAATACAAATGTTAAAAATTTATCTATATTAAATAATAAAAATACTTCAATACTAAATAAAAATACAAATAAAAATGAAATTAATAATGATATTTCATTAGTAAATATGTTAAATAAAGATGTGTATAATACTATTATTACAAATATTTCAAATTCTAATAAAAATTCATATGAATTTAATTATTATGATACAGATAATAATATTACTTATAATATTTTAATTATTAAATCATATACAAATAATCCAAAACAATTATTCGGATATACTATATTCTTTATAAATAAAAATAATGAAATAGAAGATAAACAAAATTTTACAGCAGTTAAACAAATTTTACATCAACAAATAGAAAATTCTAATGATATGGTTATAATCTTTAATAAAGATAGAAAAGTATTTTTATCTAATAAAAACGCTAAACGAATTTTTGAACGAATATTAAATTATTCATTAGTTGACGGTGTTCAAGATTATGCAATTTTAGAAAATTTAAATTTATTAATTGAATATTGTGTTGTCGACAATACAAAATGTGATTCCATAAATAACGAATTAATTACTGAAATTGTTAAATCAAAAGAGCCATTTGAAATAAGTATCAAATGACGAAATAACCAACATAAAAATTCAGACGTAACAGAACCTCCATTATTATTATCATATTATAAAATATTTAGTGAAATATATCATATTTGCGATACAGTTGAATATGTTAAACTCGATATTAAAGATATTACAGATTTTAAACATAATGAATTTTTATTAATGAAAGAAATTAATAAACAAAAATTAATGTTACGTAACTTATAAATATAAAAATTTAAATTTCAAAGGAATAATGATTATGTATGAAAATAACGAAAACGAAATAATTAAAGAGTTGTTAAATTTACACACAATTTCAATACAACATATTACAAAATTATCAAATGATACTTCATCAATATTATCTTCAATTAAAACAATGTCTGATAAAATATCAGATATTGAAAATAGTCAAAAAATAATTAAACGTGATATATCAAATATTATAATGCAACAACAAAAATTGCAATCCGATGTCAAATCATTAATTTCTGATTTTAGACAAAAATTTGATACAACATTACAATTTTTGTCACCAACAGATTTTACTAAAGAAATGTTAGAAAGGTTTGATAATAGTAACATTTTAAATATTATCGAAACACAAGATAAAATATTTAATACAACAATTGATTTAATGAAACACATTGATACTTCATTTACTGAATTAAATTTAAAAGTCAAAGCATTATCTTGAGTACTTGCAACTTTAGTAACATCTTATACCGTTTATGAAATTATTATTAAAATTTTAAATTAATTAATTGTATTTTTTAAAATAAAAAAAAATGAATAACAATTGTTATTCATTTTTCATTTTAAAATAAAACTTTTAAATTATTTTATTTCCACCAATTCCTCATATTATTATTTAGTAATAAACAAAATTTATCCCAATCTTCATTTTTTAATTTTTCAGAATTAATCAAAACTTGTTCAATACTATCATCTATTAATTGAGCATTATCATTATTCGATTTATGAATTGACGCGTTAATATAATCAAAATTAATAATCTTTTTAAGAATTGTAATTGTTTTATTCAATTCTTCTAATTTATAATTATTAGTATGAAATTCATCATTTTTAATAACGCTATTCAAATTACGATATAACAATTGTAATCCTTTTAACATTATTCGTAATACAACAGTGTAAGTATCAAATTTTAATAATAGAATATTTTTAAATGACAAATAGTTATTAATACGTGTAAACCAATTATCAAATTTAAAAACAAAACGTTTTGCGATATAATATTCACAATTATTATTATCATTATTATAATAATTCAAATGATAATAAGTTTGTTCACCATTATAATTTATTTTAATTTTTTTCTTACAACCAAATTCTGAAGATTTGTCATAAAATTTACAATTTTCACAAAATACATTTTCATTTTTAATTTTTTTACTATTTTCCACATTTAACTCCTTACTAATTTTACAATCATTTAAAATTCTAATTTACATTAATGAATTATCATTATTTATTATATATTATTATAATGTAACTATTTATTATTTAAAATTTTAATTAATTTTTTATCAACTCTAAAATCTATTAAAATCATCAAATCAATCTTTATTTTCTTTATATCTTTTTAATGAAAATCTTCTTCGTTATCTTCAGGTGTACCATCAATTATTGATTGACTAATATATTCTTCACCCGGATTCTTCGTTAATGTTGAATCTTGAACATAACAATTAATAATATATGCATGTTCTATTTCAGAATCAATTATTTCAGAATCATCTTTGATTGTTACAGCATAATATATTTCGGATGTGCCATAAATTTCAGAATTATCTACTACACATTCATTATAAATTTGAGCATCACCATAAATTTCAGAATAACCAGTAATTTCTACATTATCATAAATTTTAGCATTTCCATAAATTTTAGACGTATCATTAATACTGGACTCAGTAATTTCTGCATTATCATAAATTTTAACATTATTATTAATAGAAGAATCTAAAATTTTAACATTACCATAAACTTTAGCATTATCGGAAATTTCAGAATCTCCAGACACTTTTGCACTTTCATAAATTTGTGCTTTACCGAATATTTGTGCTTTACCGGAAATTTCAGCATTATCAAATATTTTTGATTGGTCATAAACTTGTGCATTGTCAAATACTGTAGCGTTTTTAAATACTTCAACATCATCAAATACTTTCGCATTACCATAAACTCGCGCATCACCAAACACTGCAACATTATTAAATGCTTTAGCGTAATCATACACTTCTGCATTACCAAATAACTCTGCATTATCGTATACACTTGAATTACCATAAATTTTAACATTACCATACACTTTTGCATTGTCATAAACTTGTGCATCACCATATACTTTTGCACTTTCATAAATTTTTACATTACCGTAAACATCTGCATTATCATAAACTTCTGCACTATCATATACCATTGCTTTTCCTGATAATTGACAATTACCATACACACGTCCTTTATCAAATACTATAGCATCATCAAAAATTAATGATTTATCATATTGATTAAAATTATATTCACTTTCTGCATATCCACCATTATTTGAACTTACTTTAGAATTATATTTAATTTTAAAAACAATATGCCCATTAATTTTTTTAAAATTATTATATGACAAATAATATTTTAAATTTCCATTATCTAAATAATTGTTAATTAATTTTTTAACTGGGGTTAATGGATTTTTTTCAAAATCATATAATTCAATTTGTTTAGCAAATTTTTTAATATCAGTAAATCTTTTTGGAATTTTTCTGAACATAGTTGAATTATTGCCTTCCGTAATACCAATAATTGAATTTCTAATAATATACAAATTCATTTCTAAATTAAGCAATTTTACAATCAAACCACCATTAACTTTATCAATAATTATTTTAAAAGGTTCATTTTTAAATGCTTGTTTAAGCGTTGCTTCAATTATTTTAATTGAAAGAGGTTTACCCCAAATATTTTTAGATAAATCAATTGACTCAGAAATGTTATGTTTTTCATTATCAACTTTATTCAATTGCATTCCTACACTTTCATTAATCATTCTTTTTAATTCATTTTTTGCAATTTTCATTTTTTTCATTTTTCCTTCTTTTTTTAATTAATTTGTTAATTATTAATTTTTAATTAAATTAAATATATTCACCACTATTTTTTTCAATATTGCCAACTATATCTAAATTAATATACTTAATAGAATCATCTTTTAACACTGAATTAATAATATTACAATCTTTTATTCGAATAGCAATTGAAATTTTTGAATCCTGAATGTTAGAAGCGCCATTAATAATTGAATTTTTAATTAAAGAATTCTTAACATATGTAGTATCACATATTTCCGAATATCCTTGAATTTCACTTTTACCACATACAATAGAGTTATCATAAATTTCTGCATCTCAATAAATTTCAACACTACCATAAACTTTTGCATTACCATATATTTTTGCACTACCGAAAATTTCAGCATTTTCGTAAACTTGTGCATTACCATAAATTTCAGCATTATCACAAATGGTTGCATTACCAAACACTTGAGCATTTTCGTAAACTCGTGCATCATGATAAACAATTGCATTACCATAAACTACAGATTTACCAGTTTGACTTAAATTACTTTCACTTTCAATATATCCACCATCAACTGAAATACCTGACCTATACATAATTTTAAAAACAGTACGACCATCATAATTTTTATAATCTGTATAAGATAAATAATATTTTAATTTATGTTGTTTTAAAAAATTATTAATTAATTTACTTACACTTATTACTCTATTCTTTGTGGGATTATAATTATCAATACCATTTAATAGTTGCGGTATACTTTTATAATTTTTCCAAAACATCGAGAATTTGGTTGTATTTTTAAGATTATCATTAATTCCGATAATTGTATTTCCAATAACATATAAATTAATTTCTGAATCTAATAAACTTACAATTAAACCTCCATTAAGTTTATCATATGATATATTAATTTGTTCATTTTTAAACATACCACTAAACATTGATTTAACATCATTACGAGATGACATAATTTCAGTTGAAGCAGACATAATATCAATCGATTCAGAAATGTTACGTTTTTTCTTTTTATACTCGTTAGTATTATTAACTTTACTTAATTGTCTCTTTACACTTTCATTAATCATTCTCTTTAATTCATTTTTTGTAATTTTCATTAAAATTACCTCCTTATTTGTTTATTATAATATTAAATAGATACTTTTAAAAAAAAATAAAATAATTTATGTAGTTAATTAAAAAAATTATAACATAAATATTTATATACTTAATTATATTTTTAAAATTTTTATATTATAATTAAATAAATTTATTTTTAAAAATTATTTTACTTTTCTATTAAAAAATATAACTATTATTTGTATAACTAATTTAAATTCTGTAATTACATTAAATTAAATTTGATAATTAAAGTTATTAAAAATCAGAATGTGACAATTTTCTTAAAACATATTTTTTACTATTTTCTGAAAAATTATTAATACAATTTAATAACTGTTTATATTCGGTATCAGTTAATTGTCCTTTACGTCTATTACATTTTTTACAAATAAATTGTAAGTTGTCAACATCATTACTTCCACCAACTATTTCTGGTATTTTCCTATCTAAACTAATATTTTCGAATGTCAATTCTTCAGAACAATAATTACATCTTTCATTATTACTAATAATATGTTTTATTATATTAAAACATCATTCTTTATTAACCCCATATTTTTTTGTCCAATTATTAACTCTTGATTTAACATTACTAACTACTTTTTTTAATGTTTCTTTTCGCCTACGTGGATATTTGTTTTTAAATAATTCTTCCAATTCTATAGTAATTTTTTGTTTCATAATACCCCAATTATTTATCTGTAGTTTTAAAGGTTTGTAATGTTTCAATAATCATACTTAAAATTTCTTTTTTCGATAAAATTGTTGTATTAAATTTTAAAAATTTAGTATGTTTAAAAAAATCTAATTTTTGTATCTGATTAAATGATTTTAAAAACATTGTATTAAATTCTTCTAATGTTTGTAAATATTCTGTAATAGTATTTAAATTATTTGGATTTTCAATTTTATCTAATCCTTTAATATTTTTCCCATCTCGCATAATAATTCTATCTTTTAATAAAGACACATCATCTGTATATAATAAAACAAAAATATTAGGTGCTACAATATTTTTTTTATTTTTATTTAATATAAAATCAACATACTCGATTGAATTATTTTGATAAGTCATTGTCGATAATAAACTTCTATCAATTAAAATATTTTTAAATTTTAATAAAGTATCTTCATTAATATTTTTTAAATTTTGTATTCGATGTTCCCAAACAATATCCGATTGAATCTGTTTATCGGAATATTTACTTATTTCTTTTTGTTTGTCTTTCGATAATGATAAAATTTTTTTAAAATTATATTCATCTAACTTTAATAGTTCACCAATAATTGTTGTTTTACCAATATTTGAAATTCCATCAATATTAATTATTACTCTATTTTGTGCTTTTAATTTAGAATTTTGTTGTATTTTTTCCCATTTATCCGAATATGATTTTCCACCATAATATACTTTAAACGAATCTGTATGCATATTGTTTCCTCCAATATTTTTTTATAAAAATTTTTCTAATATATTAGAAATATTATTCTTACTTTTTTGTTTCTTTAAAACATAAATATTATCACCATAAAAATTACCATACCCAAATTTCAATTGTCGATAATAATTTATATTATAATTTTTTGCATTTTTACCTTTTGACTCACCGTAATCTTTAATTATATGTTGCTTTAAAATAAACCCCCTTTTTAATATCATATTTTTTAGTATTTCACCAACTTCGATTTCTTCACTATTTTTATAAATATTTCCACATGCCAATATAAAATATCCATTATCCTTTAATCTATCAACAGAATTATCAAGTATTTCATTCCACCAAGTTAAAAATTCAGTTAAAGTTTTTTTAGTTGAACCATCTTCAGGTTTATCACTATATTTAACCATATCCCAATATGGAGGATGTGATAAAATCATTTGAAAATTATTCCCTGCATTAAATGTTCTACTGTCCCCATATTGTATTTCTGGTATCGACGGATTAATATCATTAATAACAATTTCACGATTTAACATTTTTCCAATTCTTAAATCTGTTCCAGAACCACCAAATTGAGACCAAATTTTATCATTCTTTTTTGTAAATCTAATAATCATTTGATATGGTATTTCTGGAATTCATAAACCATGAAAATTTGAATCATTTGAAGGAAAATTCTCGCGTTTTGGAATTATAAAATTACCAAATACCGGTATATTACTACTATTTGTTAATCATCTTGAATTTGTTGTAATATTATAATCACTATCTTCCCCCAAGTAATTTTTCCAATTTTCTAAATCAATATCTGAATGATTTGATGTTTTCAATTATCCCCCATATTAATACTTTCGTAATATTTTAATTATTTTCTTTTCTGTTTCATTAGATAAAATATTACAACTATAAATTTCATCATCAACAATATCAATAATTTTATTAATATCATTTTTTTTAACATGCATTAATTGCAATTTTTCATTTAGTTTAATAACATCAACTTTTTGAATAAGGTCTTGTTGATAAACTAAATCATAAACATAATCAATAAAATCTTCAATATTTTTCTTTTTCATTTCTTACTCCTTTTTATTTTTACATTATATTATAACAAAAAATATATGTTTTTAAAATAAAAAAAAATATAAATAAAATGCCCATAATTTCTTATGAGCAAATTTAGTTTAATTTATAGTAATTATATAACTTTTATATTATATACTTTTTTACTTTATATATTTAATACATTTATATATTAAATTCCAGTTGAACTAAATCCTCCATCTTGTCGTGTTGAATTTTTTTCTATTGATAATTCATTATATTTATCTTGTTCAACTTCTTGTAATATAGTGTTATAATTATTCACAATAATAAATTGTACAAGTTTTTGATTTTCATTAATTACTACTGGTGTATTACCAACATTTATTAAATTTAAAAATATTTCTCCCAAATAATCAGAGTCAATTAATTCCGCGCCAATTAATAAATTAAATTTTGATGCAATTCCAGATTTATTTGTTGCATCTAATCCTTTATCATTTGGTAATATTACTTTAATTCCAGACGGAATTAAAACACCTTGTTGTGGTGATAATTCCATACAATTCACCCCATGAATATTATTAAATTTAATATTTGGATTATTACTTAATATTTTTTGTTTCATTGCAGAATCAATAATTGGTACAAAAAAATCAATACCCAAATCTCCTTTATGTGCAATTGCTGGTGATTTTACATCTCGTACTTTTACATATTTAATTTTAACATCTTCTAATACATTATTCATTTTTTAACTCCTTATTACTTATTATTTATTACTTATTACTTATTATTTATTACTTAAATGGATATTCCCATTTAACACCACAACTCATTTTTCCTTGATGACATTTTTTACATTTTGCCTCCATATAGCAATCTGGTCCTACTAATTTAAATAATTCTGGAAAATGATTTATGCAATGTTCATACATTTTTGTAGTAACAATTTGCATTTCCTCAACATTTCTATGACATAATCGTAAATTAAATAAATTTATTAATGACCTTGCATTAATTGTAATTATTAAATTATTTTCCATTCCTCCAGGTAATATTTGTCTTGCTTCTCATTTTGGAACATTATTATCAATTAATTTAGAATATAATTTTATTGTATTTTTAAAATTTTCTTCAACTTCTTTATTATTAACTAATGACTCATCGACAACTAAATTATATTCATTATATGTTTGATAGTGTTGTGAACCTGATGTATATGAAGCGTGTCTGTGTCTTGTTATTTGTGTTAAAAAATTTCTACTTGCTCCAGTAATTACAAATGTATAATTAATATGCTCAAACAAACTGGTATGATTTGCATTTAATAAAAATTTAATTTGATTAGTCATTTCTGAATGTGATATTTTTTTAAAATTTTTTTTCATTGTAATATTCATTAACAAAGTTATTAACTCAATAGGATTTTCAGTTTTTCTAATTAACTCTACCGTAATATCATTATATGTTTTAATCATTTTTCTCAATTTCCTTTATTAAATTATAAATTATATTCGCAATTTGTTTTGGTGATAATACACTTGAATCTATCACAAATTTATATCGATAATTACTGCGATTAAACTCTTCTAAAAATTTAATCTTAATATCATCAATATCTTTAATATCAATATTTTTATTATCAAATCTATCAATAATAACATTAGTATCCGCTGTTATTAAAATTAATACAACATTTGGTAGTTTTAACTCTAATTGCCTAATATAATTCGGATAATAATTTCTGTATAATTGTCCATACACACATTCAGATAAAAATAGTCTATCCATAATATGATTATTTGTATGTTGCAAATTAATAGTTTTTTGTTCATATAATTGTTTAGTTTCTAATTTTGATTTACCAGCAGCGTTATGTTCTACTGTGAAATCATCTAATTTTAATAATTCAGTTATAACTGTGCTTTTACCAACACAATCACACCCTTCAATTAATATATTCATATTTCCTCCAATTTTAATAAGTTATCATTATATTATAATAAATTAATTGATAAATTAAAATTTATTTTATTTTATTTTATTTTATTTTATTTTATTTTATTTTATTTTATTAAGTAAAAAATATTTCTTTTTTCCAAACCATTGGAACAATAATTGCTGATGGTAAATAATTTTTCATATTTTTTGCACCAACTATATTTGCAGAATGAATATAAACATGTTTAGGCGTATACATTTCATTTTTATATAAAAATTTTGCAACTGTATATCCACTTCCAACTAAATTTTCATCTCCTAAATCATGGTCTAAAAACAAATATTTAATAGTAATATCTTCAAGTATAGTTATTGCTTTATATGCATTACTTTCAATTATAATATTACAATTTTTAAAATTTTTTTTAAATTGTTCAATTCTGTCAGCATCATCTTCTAATATTAATACATTAACCATTAGTTACTCCTTTATAATTTTTGTTATATAAATTCAAATATTTTTAATATCTTTATTTTTATTATTTAACATTTTATTTACTCTTAATATTTAAGATTGGTTTCACATTATATAATATTTCAACTGTTTCTTTAATATTTTTTTTAATAACATTTGAATCTTTATAAACATCTGGTGCTTCATCTAATACACTCTTTACAATTGATGATGAATATATTCCATCCATTTGTTTTTTAAACTCTGATAAACTTAATTCTCTTTTTGCTTGCATTCTTGATAAAATTCTTCCAGCACCATGTGGAGCAGAATAATTCCAATTTTTATTTCCTTTTCCTTTAGCAATTATTAATCCGTCTCTCATATTAAAAGGTATAATAACAACTTCATCTTTATGTGCAGAAATTGCACCTTTTCTAATTATGTTATCTTGAAAATTAATATAATTATGAATTGATTCAATTACTTGAATTTTACTAAATGAAAAATAATCAAGAATTTTTTGCATCATAATTTTTCTATTTAATTTTGCATATTCTTGACCAATTATCATATCAATTAAATAATTCTTTAATTCATCATTTTCTAAATAATATTCTTTATTACCTTTATTACTTTCTTTTTTTGATAAATTATTATATTTAATTTTTAATTCTGAAATTAAATCATTATAATCTTTTGGATTATTATTTAATTTCAATAATTCTAACTCTTTTTGATACATTTCTTTAGATTTTTCTACATCAATTAAATTATGTAATTTTGCAATATTTGTATGATATTTACAAATTTGTTGTCCAAGATTTCTTGAACCTGAATGAATTGTTATCCAAACATTACTATTTTCATCTTTACCAAATTCTATAAAATGATTACCACCTCCTAAAGTACCAACACTATTTTCAATTCTTGTTAGTAATTTTCTGCAATCTTTTCTTTTTGATAAACTTTCACTATATTTTTTAATCATTAATTTAAATTTACTATAATCAAAACCTGTATAAAATTTATCAACATACACTTTAATTAATTTTGTTACTTCTTTAAAATCGAATTCTTTTTCAAAATTAAATTTATTAGTTTCTGGATTATGAATATTAAATCCCATTGGAATAATTTTTCTAATAACTTCATCTATCGTTTTTAAATTATCATCAGTAAATGTATGTTTACCAATATTAACTGATAACATTCCACAACCAATATCTACTCCAACTAATTCTGGATTTAATTTTTTACCCAATTCCATTGTAAAACCAATAACAGAACCAGTACCAGCATGACAATCGGGCATTATTTTAATTGGATTAGTAAATGTTGAATTATTAGTCATATCTGAAATTTGTTTAAATGTTGTGTCATCAATTTTGTCAATCATTATATCCGCTGTCGTATGACTTCCTTTAATTGTCATCATAATTATAACTCCTTTTTGTTTTTTTATTATTTATTATTTATCACTTATCACTTATCACTTATCAAAATATTATAATTAAAATTTTTGTTTTTTAAATTTTTTTTAATTTTTTTTAAATTTTTTTTAATTTTTTTTAATTTTTTTTAAGTTTTTTATTTTTTTTTATTTTTTTTTAATTTTTTCAATTCAAATATTTATTTTTTTATGGTATTTTTATAAATAAATTTTTATATTATAATATAATTAATATTTTTTTAAAATTTTTTTATTTTTATTTTATTATAAAAAAATGTGTATGATTTTACACATACACATTTATAATTTCTAAGTATTTTAAATTAATAAATTAAAACATAATTATTAACCACATTTACTAAATCCACATTCCGGATTAGTACACGAAATACATCCTTCAACATAAATCATTTTTGAACCACATTCAGGACAAATTTCTTTACTCTCAACTCCATTCTCAATTAAACTCATTAAATGTTTTCTAATCCAAAATATTAAACTTGATATTGATTCAGTAAATTCTTCTAAACAATTTACAATTTCGATAATTTTAATATTATGTCTTAATGCCATAGATATTACTCTTGAAATTTTATCAACATTTGATTGTTTATTCATTTTTTCTTTTAATGAATCTATTAACATATCAGAAATATTATATTTCTTTAATAAATTAATTAAATTATCAATAACATCATTCGTTACATTAGTTTTTTCTGTATTATTTGTCACAATAAAAAATTCAAACGGTTTTTTCATTTTTTCAGTTACATATCCAACCATAAAATAATACTTTTTATTTTTTCCCAAATTAATTTTAGTACGTTTTAAATATGATTTCTTTGGTGGATTTATACCTTCAGTTATAACATTATCTCCATATTGTTTATATAATCTAATTAATTCATGTTCCGTTATTTCACTATTAGATTTATCTGTAACTTTATTTAATACACCAGTTCTACATCCGTCCCGATAGACAGTTGTCCCTTTAATATGCAATTTATGTGCTAATAAATAAGCATTTGAAACATCTTCTTGTGTTGCTGATGATGGTAAATTCACTGTATTATGTGTGGGAATACCATTTGCATAATATGAATGTGAATTATCATTTATTTCTAAATCCCCAGTTTGAACACCTTTAATAAATTCAATTTTAGTTACTGTTTTTATTCGCGGAAATAATATTGCACGTAAATTAAAAATATGCTCATTAGTTACATTATCAAAATTTAATTTTTCAATATCTTTTTTCATTTGCTCAATTGATGTAGTATCTCTATATTCTTTTGATATTAATTCATTTGTATTACTTATTGATTTTAAATAATTCATTTTTTTCTCCTATCTAAATTTCTTTGATATATGTGGACATTTATTCATTTTACAATACTCCCTCTTTTTTAAAAATAAAACAATTACGGTTTTATTTGCATTCCAATTTTTACATCACTTAGTTTTTCCCATTTATCATCTATATAAACTTTATGATTTAATGTTCCACTAAATGTTGAATTATCATCAAACGTTAATTTTATTACATTTTGTATACCATTATTATATAATGATTTTATTTCTACATTTTCTTTTTTATGATTTTTTAAAACAAAATTTTCTTGACTAACATCAAAAAATTCATCTTCATTAATATGTTTATTTTCAAATAATTCATCCATATAATAAATTTTATTATTAATAATGACCATGGTGTTTTTTATATCCACACATTTAGATATACTTCCATCAATAAATTCTTGAAATTTTGCTTGTGTTTTTATATGTTGTTCGGGTGTTACATCTTCTGCAGTAACTAAATATTCCTTATATTCATCATATAAATTTTGCTCTTGTAATTCTTTAACAATTTCTGGTACAATTATTCTTTTTCCTAAAACATCATTTCTTTCATACTCAAATTGAAAATATGGTTCTAATCCACCATTAACATTTACTAACATTGACGTTGAATTGTGTGAAACAGTTCCATCTTCTAATAAATAGTAATGAGATTTATTTACTTCAATATCATACGTATGTTTATTTTCATGATTAATCGATTCAATTTGTTTTGTTTTATATTTTTTCGGTAATTTTATTAATTTCATTACTTCCTCCTTTATGTATTAAGTTAAATCAACAATTATTTCATCGGACTTCGTTAAATCTTTAACAGACTTCCAATATCCATATCCTTCTTTTTCTGTTGATTTTACTAAAAATTTATGTTCATTAGTCCCAACAAAAGAAGTATTGTCATTAAATTTAATATTATTAACTGCACCATAACCATTATAAAATAATCTATTAACTGTTTGAATTTCACCATTGATATTAATTACATTAAAACTATTTTTTAAATCAATCCATTGTTTTTTACCAATTTTTTCTAAATCGATATAATTAATATCATTTTCAATTAATATTTCTTTAATTGATTTAATACCATCAGTTGTTTTAATTTTAGTTTCAAAAATCGAACACCCAGTAGGAGCAATATTTAAAATTTTACCATTTCTTAAACCATATTTATTAACCAAATCAATTGTTTCTTTTGAACATTTATTTAAGTAATACGGATTTAATTCGTAATCATTATATACAGGTGCTTTGCCTAATTTTTTTGCCCGTAATGCAGAATATTTATATGATTTATCTAATATAAATGTCATTAATTTTTCAATAAATTTTAATGATTCTTCAGAACCATATTTTATTTTTTTCAAAATTAATAAATCAGCATACCCCATTAAACCAAGTCCCAAATCTCTATAATATTTTTGATTTTTTTCAATTCCTTTATCAAAATATTGTTCAGTTTCAATTGATTCATCTAAATAATCAATACCATTTTTAATTATATTATCAAGCATATCCCAATTAATATTATCTGGATATTTTTCAATATCTGATGTATATAATAATTTTAAATTAATTGATGCGAGATTACAACTTGAACCACTACCATCTTTTCCAATTGGTAATATTTGTTCTCCACAATCTACATTTAAAATTGAATTCTGATAATAATTTTTATTAATTATGAATGGGTTACTTATTTTTTTAATTTTCATTTTCTATCTCCTTAATAATATTATTTAAATTTTTCCTTATCACCTATTTAATAACAATTATATATTATAATAAAGAAAAAACTTAAAATAATTATTCCAATTCATCATTTTCCCGTAAATCAATTGCAAATTTTTGTTCATTATTTTTTAGATTAACTACGTCATAAATATTAAAATTAATATTATCATTAACAACAACAATTTCAGTGTTTACATATTCTTGCTTATTTAAAACACTAAAAAAATTATAATTTGGAATAGCAGTTAAATCATATACATCTTGTTTATAATTCAATTCACCTATATTTATAATATTTGCAACTTTTCCGCTATTTGTTTGTATCTTTGGTAATTCAGTTGATTTTAACAAATCTTCAATTTTAATTTTATTATATTTTTCATCATAAAATTTATGTTGTTTATTAGTTAATCTATATTGGTTTATATCAAATTCAGTTTTTATAATATCATCATTTTTTTCTGTAATTCCAACCCATTCCAATTCTGAATTAAACAATTTACCATCTTTATTTTGTGTTATTATTTTTAATTGAGGATATTCTTCTTTATATTTTTTTAAATTCTCAATTTTAATCCAACCAATATTAGTCATAACTAATGTTTCACCAACTACACATGGATTTGTTGTATTAATATAAGTTGCTTTTTTATAATTATTTGTTTCATTAACATTATCTTCAAATATAATTCCTGGTTCTCCAGTTTTCCAAGCATTTTCAATAATATTATCCCATAATTTTCTTGCCTTTATTGTTTCATAAACAAGAACAGGATAACCGTTTTCAATCCATTCTCGTATATTCCCTGTCCAATGTTCATTATAAAATTCTTTTCCAACTTTTTTAAAATCTGGAAAAATTAAATCATAATCTTCATCATTTTCAACTGCATCAATAAACTTCTTATCAATAAAAACAGATATATTCATATTTTGTAATTTAGTTAAATCTTGTTTAACATTTATAAAATTAAATATATCTGGGTGATTACAATTAAGTAAACCAATTAATGCACCACGTCTATTTCCACCCTGTGTTATTGTTTCTTGTGTTTTTGCAAATCGTTCTATAAATGGAACAACACCAGAAGATGTAATATTTGCCCCCTCAAATTCTTCTTTAATTTTTGCTCGTTTAGGTCTAAGCACTGAAAAATTAACACCAATTCCACCTCCTTTTGATGAAACTGTGTCAGAACGTCTTTCTAAATCAGAAATCCCTAATCTTGAATCTCTACCTTCATTATTAAGATTTTTGAAACCAAGTGCATAACAATTAAATAATGTTCGTAACTGTTCATATCCTCTACCAGTTAAATGCCTTCCTGCAGGTATAAATTTTCCTGTATATAATAAATCAAATTGTTCATTATTATATGAAACACGTTCACACATTTCTTTATATGTTTCATTATTTATTTTATATTTCTTTTTAAAAACACTTTCATTAAGTTTAAAAGGTAAAATGTTATCTTTTTCTTTTTCAGTATTCTCATTTTTTAAATTATTTTTATTTAGCATTAATCCCCCGTTTATTCATAATTATCAACTGACTCTATTATAAATGCAATATTGAATTTAACAATTTCATTATTTGGTTTATCTGATTCTGAATCTGAAATAAATTTACTAACTGTTACTTCAAAACCTCCAGTACCGAGACTATAATTATCAAGATTTTTAACTAATGTAGTATATACACCTTCAAATAATAATTCTTCAGCAACTGTTTTAATTATTTCAATTGTCATTTTTTCAATTTTCCAATATTTCCAATTCATAAAATCCATAACTTTAATAATTTTTTCAAAATCAATATCATTTAAATGATTAATTATTTCATCATATAATTCAATATCATATGAATGTATAAATTTTTTAAAATCCATTAAATTTAAATTTTCTTTTTTGTTTTCTTTTTCATTTTTGTCTTCTCTACTCATGATTACTCCTTTTTTTGCTTTTAAAATTTTTTTGAAAATTTTCCTGTTGCGTTATATTCATCAACTTTTTCTTGCATAGTTTCTAACTTTGCTTTATTATATATTGCGTTTAATTTTTGTGCTTCTGTTAATTCAAAATTATGTTCTGAATTTTTACGTTTTATATTTCTTGATGTACTTTCAAACTCCCTTACTAATGTTTGTATTGCATAATCAAATTTATCTTCAGAACGATATATCGTCTTTTTAAGTTTAAAACCACATAAACATTTTATTGAAATTGCATAATTTCCAGAACTTTTTAACTCTCCACGTGCAGTAGTTATTATTCTATTACAAAACGGGCAATGTAATGTTTTTTTCAATGGTATTTTTATTTTTTTCATATTTACCCCTATAATTTATTTTCTTATATTATTATAATTTAAATTATACAAATTTAAAAAATAAATTAAATTATTTTGTTGTATTACCATTTTTATTTACACTACCACTGTCAAGTTTATTTGTATTTTTATTTTCAGTTTCTTTTTTATCTACACGTGAATTAATAAACTTTTGTAAATCATTTATATACTTAAAGTGTAATATTGACTCTGGATAAAATGCAGAAAATTTATCAACATCAAAATGTTTAACACCAATTATTTTAAGTTTATTTGCAACATAATCAGCAAATAATTCGGGATTATCAATAAAATTTTCTGCACCAAATATTGTTCTTTTTCTATACACTTTCATTTTTACCTTCTTATACTTTTAATATTTTATCTTTATTTTCAATTAAATCATAATTTTCAGAAAAATTAAATTGACTGTCCCAAATTATTGCCCATTCATATATTCCAACAGTTAATTGTTTATTTTGTTGCAATTTTGATTTAACACTTTTAACTCGTTTAAAAAATTTTTTATATTTATCAAAATCTTTATGATTATTCATATATTCCAATACTATTGATTTAACCTTATTACTATAAATAAATTCAGAAAAAGGTTCTAATACTTGTCTGTCAAAATACTCTTCATAATCCATAGAAATAATATCAGAATATTTTTCAAAAATATAAAAATGTTCAGGATTTAAACAAATTTCTTTTTTCTCAAATTCCCCGCTTTCAGGATTTTTATATTTAACAAAAAACATATATGGTTTATCTTCACTGGTAATATTTACACCATCGAAAGTATTTGCTAACATCCCAGCTTTAACATGTTGAGGCATTGTTTTATTATACGCATTAAACGGTTTACTAAATGCTTTAACAATTCCAATCTCTTTTAATGGGGATTTTAAAATTAAATCGTATACATCTTGTAAATCTTTATATGTTATAATATCTCTAACAGTTTTATTTGCTAATGTATTTAATTCAGTTTTTAAAATTGATGGTGTATCTTTTCTAATAATAGATAATCCTTTAATATAAATTGAACCATCCTTTCTAATTGCATAATATCGTTTTTTAACACCAGAACTGAAATAATAATCTAAATAATTTTCATATTCCAATTCTAATAAATTAAATTTTGGGTCAAATTCTGGATTATAAACATTAATAAATTCTTTACGTAAAACATCATTAAATTCTGAACTAAATATCTCATCAATAGTTTTATCATCTTCATGTCTAAATGATGTGAATACACTATCAGTATCTATATATGTAATAAACGGCCGTTCTGTATGTTTATAAATAAATTTACTAACTTTATAATTATCTTCATAATCATCTTTTGAGTCTTTAAAACTTCGTGACATATTCTAACTCCATTTTTTTATTTGTTTATTTATTACCTTTAAATCATTTTTTAAATTTTTTAAAGTTAATTTATTATCTTTTGATTTTTTTTCAATTGAATTTAATTTATCGATTTTTTTTAAAATATTTTTTTGTAATATAACTGCTTGTTGAAATAATGCTTCTTTTTCTTTTTTTGTTATTCGTTTTTTAGATTTTGATTTACTTTCTACTTTTTTTTCATAATCTTTTCTATGTAATGTCGGAGTTTTTTTAGTTTTTTCTTTAATCAATTTACCTTTTTCATAGTAATCACCATTTAAATCAGTGAATTCACCCATGAATTGCCATCCTCTTGGTTTTGTTGATTTAATTTTTTTATCTACTTCAGGAAATCCAAATTGTTTAAATAACTTTTTTTGAACACATTCATTACATATAACTGATTTTGCATTATCACCAACATTGTATACTATCTTATTACAATGTTTACATCTTAAATTTTTCATAATATCTCCTGTTAAACTGTTTTTTATTTTACAATTTATTATAACTATAAAAATTAATAATTAAAAAATTAATTTAATTATTTTAACTTATTAACCTTAAATTGGTTTCTCCAAACATTTAATTTATTTTCAAATAACCTTGATAAATTTGAATCTAAAAAATAAGATGTTCCATAATCATCTTTATTTCTAATTATTCTACCATTCCCTTGCACTATTTTTTGAATTGTTGTAATTGTATAAATATCTTTATATAAATCAGCAATCATTTTCATTCTTGGTGATGCTAAACTTGGAAATGGTGTTTTAACAACTATATTAAATCTGGCATTATCATCTGGTAAATCTATTCCTTCCCAAATTGAAGGACTTATTAAATATAATTTTTTACCATTTTTGTAATCATCAATTATAGATTCTAATTTTTCACCTTGAGTATGAATATATAATTTTTTATATAATGAATAATCTGACATTTTAATATTATTAACAATTTGATTTAATAAATAAAACGATGTTACTTGTATAATTCCTTTTTCATTTGAATGATGATTTAAAATTTCAATAATTATATCTGTTATAACTTTAACGTTTTCAGATTTTTTCAAATAATTATAATTATAACTTGCATGATTTATATAAAATATTTGTTTATTATTAATATCAAATACCGGTTCTGCATTTATAAATGACATTTCACTCGGGTCAATACTTAATGTTTCAGAAATATAAACATCTGATACAGTTGCTGACATTAATAAATTATACTTACTTGTTGCAACAAAATCTTTAAAAATATTTTTCATAAAAATCGGTTTAAAACTAACTTCCCCGTTTTCAATATGTCCGACATAATTATTACTTGACTCATCATCAAAAACATATGCTTTCATTAATGAATATGATAAATATTTTTGCCAAAAATGACTTCTAACTTTTAACAATGTTTGATAATCTTTAGATTTTAATAAACTATCTTTTTTTGAATCAGGTGTTTTATCTAAAATATCATACATTATTGCAGTATATATACTTGAAATATATTTACAATAATTAAAAAAGTTATCAACCTCTTCTTTTAACTCATTATCGATTTGGTTATATTGATATTCTTTATTAAAAATTTCTTTATAATTTTCTAATTCCGTTACAACATAACCAATATAATCATAAGATACTGAATTAATTTTATCAATCATTTTATTAATAATTTTTTCAGATATTTTAATTTCAAACATATTTGTAAAAATATCATTAAGCATATGCACTTCATCAAATACTGTTATTGTTGAAGTTTTTAATTTATGAACAAACATTTTATCAGTTAAATAATATGAATAATTTGTTACAATATTTTTCTTATGCTCTAATTGTTTTTTCATTGTATTATATTCACAAGTTTGACATTCTCCGGTCATTAATCTTTTGTTAACATTTAATAAACAATCTTCCGCAGTAAATGCATTATAATCATCATCTGAAATATTATTTGTATGATTTAATGCTGGACATTTATAATTTGAAGCACCCTTAACTAATACAAAACCATTCTTATCTTTAATATCATAATATTTACTAAATGTTTTATAATATTGATTACCTAAAATATTAGTATGACTTAAAAATTCACCTTTTGCCATATTAAAATTACTATTATTTATTTTACTATCCGATACTGGATTTTCTATTGCATCCAAAACCATTGAAGTTATAACACCAATAAATGATTTTCCAACACCAGTAGGAGCATTCAAAACAACATACCGTTTTTTATTATCAATAAAATCAGTTATAATTTCATTAATAATTTTAATTTGATTATTAAATGGTTTTGAATTTATTAATTGATACTGTCTTAAAATTATATTTTCATATTTAAGAATTTTACCATTACTTTTAATATCTTTCATTTTACTTTCCTTCAGTTATTCCTTTATAAAAATTCGGTAGTTTAACTTCACCATATTTACTATTTAAATATTTTGACATTTTTGTCCATTTATATTGACCTTGAAAATAATTTTCAGCAACTCTTATTAATTTTCTACCATAAAATGTTGTAGCATCTGCAACTCTAAAATTATTTAATCTGAAAAATTTAGATGCCATAGCACCGTAACTACTATTTAAAATAATCTTAAATACATATTGACGTTTATCTAATACTTTATAATTAACATTATCTTTATCATATTTTTTCATTTCACGTTTAAACTGTTTTCTATCTTTATATAATTCAAATAATGAATCTGGTAATATACCTATTTTTGTTTTATGACTCATAAATATATAACGTTTTTCAACTAATTCATCAGAATATCCTGTATCACTAAATTTAATATTATTTTTTATTAATTCTGGTAATATATCTCTATCAATATCTAAACCATTATTTTCAGCAATAGTATGAGAAATTATAAATGTTTCAGGACTTAGATTCATAATCATTTCAGTTGTCGGATATAAACTTGCATAATCAAATATTCCCAAATTTCGTTGTACTCCTGCGACAACAGGTTCTTTCACATAAGCACCCATATATTTTACTTGTTCTTTTAATGTATCTGCAGGAAATATTTTTTTAGTATTATTATAATATCTTGAAATTAAAAAATGGTCAATTAATACAGTTTGTTGAAATTTTTGACTTAATTTTGTAATATTTGTAATATCTTGAATCATATAAAATAAATCAAACATTTGCAATTTAGCATCAAGTTTTTTCAATATTTCAACATCTCTATAACCATATTTAATAAATCCTTCAAAATCATCTTTCCAATCTTTCCAAGAAGATGCTTTAATTTTACTCATATCGTCACCTAACAAATTAACTGCAATATCATCTAATTTATTTGTAGGCATTTTAATATTTAACATTGCAACTGCATCCATCATATCAATGTGGTCAACTCCTTTAATAGTTGTAAAGAAATTATTTTTTCGTGAATTATATTTACACATTACCCATTTTGTAGGACTTATTGTTGCAAATGTTTCTTTTAATCCTAAATTAGATGCTCTATTAATTAAATAGGGAACATCATATCCACCAGAATACCATCCACTTATTACATCAGGAGATAACATTTTAAATAATTTTATAAATACTTCAAATAAAATTAATTCAGATGTACATTTTATTAAATTTAAAATTTCACCATTTTCACCAGTTTGCACTTCTGATATTACTGATTCTTTATTATTTTTAAATGATTCATGTCATGAAATAATATAATACTCATCTGATAATGATGAATATAATTGTATAGAAGTAACTGGTTGCATAGCCATTTTTGGTTTATTTGACTCTGGGTTTTTAACATCATACCATGTTTCAATATCAAATAAAACAAGATGTCTATTTTGACTCCATTCAATTGTATCAGAATGTTCATTTAAATATTTTAATTCTGGTGATATATCTAACATAAACGCATTATGCTTTATTGTATTTTGAAGTATTGTTTGTTTTTTATTCCTTGAAATAATTCCATATTTAAATTTTAATTTATTAATTTTAAATTTTAATAATTTATCTCCAAATAATGATTCATAATTTTGTTGATTAGTATTTTCATCTATTGAAACAAATGGTTCGATAGATTTATTTCCAATATATTCTTTTAATTCTTCTAATTTATCAATTGGATAATAAAAAAAATCTATAAATTTTTCTACAGTTATATGTGGTTCATTATTATCATCCCACCATTTTAAAAAAATATTATATATTCCATTTCTAAAATCCGGTTCACTTCAAATTTGAGTTATTTTCATAATGTCTCCTTTAACATCTAATTTATTACTAAGTTATATTATTATAATAAAAATTTTAATAATTTAAAAATAAAATTTTAAGTATTCAAAATAAAATTTTAATAATTTTAAAATTGTTAAAATGCTTCAAAAAACGCGTTCTAAGAGCTTCTGAAGTTGTAGACGAGTATTTATACTAATTTTTTATTTTAACGATTCTTCAAAAATGTAAGTCATTGATATATAAGGATTTATAAAAAATGAGGACTTAATTTTTAAAACGATGTAAGTTATTGATATATAATGAGTTATAAAATATCGTTAAAAAAATAAAATATAGTTAGTGTAGTTAATTAAACGAATTTTTATATTATAATTAATTATTGCATAAATTAAAAAAAATTCTCAATTATTTTGTGTAATTAAGAATTTTTTAACTAAAATTTGAATTATTTTTACACTATATTTATTTTTGTTTATATCTAAACATATTTTGAAATATTAATTTTCCACCATCATTATGTAAATAAGTTGCACCACGCAATGTTCGTTTATATCGTACTGAAGATAACCAGATAATTTTACCACAAATATCACATTTGAATTTAAACTCTTTAGTTTTTCTATCGTTTAATATTTTAATATTTTTTGAATCTGTAATATCATATTCTTTTTGACTTATTTCCTTTTTGTGAGTAGATAATAATTTATATTCAATTGATGCAGTACTTTTATAAAATTGGTAATAATCTATCTTATTTATATATGCAATAATTTTACAAATCTTATGAAACTCTTTTCCATGATGTTTTATATCTTTAAAGTAATTTCGTGGATTATTTCCATAAACAAGTTTAACAAACATATGACCAATTTCATGCGCGAGTATATAAGTTGAATAATGATTAATATTAAATTTAGCATAATCCATATTTAAAACAAATTCAAAATCATTATATTTATCAGAATTTACACGTGTCGAAATACACTTACCAACAATATTACTATTACCCATTATAAATGTAATGCGATAAGTAAATAATTTTTCATTAATTTTTAATTGTTTAGCGGTATTATGAATATATTGTTTTGCATTATGTTTAATTAATTTTTTAATTTCAAGTTTATTCATTTTATAACTCCTTTTTAAAACTTTTTATAACTTTATTTTTATTACATTCTATTATAATTAAAAATTTTAATTTTTAAAAAAAAATAAAAAAACTGATACAATATGATAAGTATTATACCAGTTTTTAATTTTTAATTTTATAATTTTTTAATAATTTATGAACATAACTTAACTAATAATTATATCCTGCACTTTGTTTCATTTTTAACGCTAATTTTTTTCTAATTGTTTCCAATGCTTTATTAACGATATTTTTAACAGATGCTGAAGTAATATTAAAATCTTTTGCAATATTTATATCAGTTACATTACCATATTCATTTTTATATTTACTATTATCAACAAAACCATATTTAATATTAATAATATCACGTTCACGTTTTGGTAATGAATTAATAATTTTTTTCAATTCTTTAACATTTTTTAATTTTTGATATTGTTTTGCAAAATCACCTTCATCACCAGTTAATGTATCAAAACCACCAAACTCTCTATATGTTTTTGATTTAGTATTTCTCGATGTTTGAGTTGCATCACCACTAACAACATGTCTCATTGCGACATTAGATTTACCGTGTTTTTTAATATCGATGACATTTAATTTTTTAAGATTATTTTCAAATTTATCCGAATAATGATTTGGATTTAATATTACTTCTCTTAACCAATTAAATAAATATGTTGAAAATTTAATTCCTTTATCTGGTTTAAAACCATTAATTGCTCTTGCTACATTAACAACCATTGCATTAAAAACTTCATCAAATGAAATATCTTTTTTGAAATTTGTTAATTTAGAAGAATTTTTCCAAATTAAATTTGCTATCATTAAACCATATTTCTGAATAATTAAATCAAAATCTTTCTTATTAGGATGTTTCTTATAACTTTCAACTGCTGCAACAACATCATCTTCTGTCGGTAAAACTTTTTTTGCGATATTTTTATTTAAATATTTTTTAAGTGAATTACTTGGTTGACGTAAACTACCGTTATTTTCATTTAATTCCAAATATTCGTTATCACTTAATTGACCTTCTTTAAGTCGTATTAACATTGTCAACTCCAAATTAGTAATGGTTTTATTTTCTTTAATATGTTTTTTATTGTAATTTCTTACAATATCTGATATTAATAAATCATAAACATATGCACCAGCATAAATTTCTTCTAAGTTATTTAACATTTTATTGGTTATTAAACTACCTTCATTAACTTTTAAATTTGACTTTAAACTTTCAATTCAATCCATTTCAGTTTGTGGTATATAAAATTTCATATAAATTTATTCCTTATGTTTTATTTATATTAACTATTCAATAAATAATTTTTTATAAAAAAATATTAAAAAAAAACTAAATTATTATGTAACTAATTTTATTACCCTTTATTAATACTCAAATTTAGCGAATGGATGTAATATCCTATTAAATAATTTAGCTTTAGTTCGATTAAATGCAACAGTTTTTTTATATTGTTTAATTTCATTTATAATCGATTTTGGAATAGCTTTTTCCTCTGCCATAAATTCTAACGGTTCTGAATAAACTAACCATTTATTTATATTAGAATTTGGTAAAGATTTTTTTTCATTTTCAGGAACATTTAATAATGTAAAATATTCACAATATATTTTTGATGTATTTGAACAAAATGAAAAATTAATTTCCAAATCATCTATTTTCTTTGTAGTTTTTTCTACACCTTTTGTATCCAATGCTTCAGTTAGTAAATACAAAGATTCTTTAACCGTTTGCAATATTCTATTATCTTCTCTAATAGTTTTAATTAAATCAAATGAAGTATCATCATAAAAAATATATAAACCGGCACCTATAAAAAATGTAAGTATTTTATATATTTCTTCATTTGTTAAATCATCTGCATCCACTTTATTTATCGTATAAAATAAATTAAATGAAACAGTATCTTCAATATCACTAAATAAATCTTCTTTTTTATGAATGTTAATTTTCAGTTTTGTCATCATTCCCTTCTTGTAATTGTTCATCATCTGATTTTTGATTATCATCTGATTTATCATTTTTATCAGAATCAATTTTACCACTAACTGAATCTGAAACAGTCATTGCTTTAATTTTCTTTTCTTCCATAACTGATGAATAATTTTTTTCAAATAATAATTTTTCTTTTTCGATGTCATTAACATTTCTAATTTTAACAATTAATTTACTTGCAATCATTTTTAAAATTGGTATTTTAAATTCTGGATGTTCTTTTAACATTTCCATAAAACCAGAATCACTTCTAAATTTATAATCATCAGCAATAATTTCTCCAGTATCTGGGTCAGTTATTGTAATTTTAAAATAACCACCTGCTCCACCAGTGACCAATTTATATTTCTTTAACTCTTCTAACCAACTACCTTCATTTTCAACACCACTTGAAAAATAAATATTAAATTTTGTTGAATTATAAAGTGTTCCAAATCTCGATTTAGTTACATTTAAATTTCCCTTAACACCAATTACTTGTTCAATACCATCTTGTTTTTCTTTTATCTTTCCAGAACTTCTTAATCTTAAACTTAATGATGAATAAAATTTTAATGCATCTCCACCAGAACTTTCTACATACGGGTCTTCAAATAAACTTGCACCTAATTTTTGTCTTAATTGTGATGTTACAACTAATGCAACTTTTTGACGTTTTATATTATTAGCAATTTGTTTTAATGAACGTGAGTTAACTCTTGCTTTATGTGTTGAATATCCTCCTAATTCATGATTTTTTGCTTCAATATCATGTTTTGAACTTGCAGAAGTCATTGAATCAATTATAATTAATATTTTTTTATCTGAAAATTGCTCTCGTATTGATAATATAATTTCATCAATATAGCTATAAATATTTTCAATAATTTCTTCTTCAACCAAAATCATATTATTTGTATCAACACCTAATCGTTCCCAAAATGCTGATGATGTTGCTGATTCTGTATCAAAATAAACTGCAATTCCACCTTGTTTTTGAATATTTTTAATTAAATGCGCGCATATTAAAGATTTTCCTGAATTATGATTATACATTTTATTACCAAAATATGCATGTTCATTTTCAACTGTTACATCAACAATTTTGTGTAATCCAATATAATCAATAGAAATTACTTTTCTATATTTTCCATCTTCGCATAATATACTATTTGTATGTGGTTTTAGTTGTCTTGTTTTCAACCATCCAACTTCAGTAAAAAATTTATGGTCATTTGAAACTTTAATTGATGAATAATTATCTTGTAATAAAACTTCATACGTTTTTATTACACCTTTATCAATATAATCAGTAATTTGATTAAATTTTTCATTCAATCCTTTTACTTTTACAATCTTACCATTCTTTAATAAATCATCAATTTCTTTAATTTTTATAATTTTAGATTCTGTAGTCTTTTCAACAATAACTTCAATATTTGTATCTTCTGTAACACATCCAGGATTTCCACTAAGAGAAGTAATTCTACCTAACGGAATTCCACCATGAACAACATTTGAAATTACTATATCTGCAACCTCATTACCAATACTTATCCAACCTGGTATTGTTGCAACATCATCTTCAGATAATTTAGATGCAACTTTAATTCCAGATAATTTATTAATTTTTTTAACTAACATATTAGCTAATTTTAAATTTTCTTTTGAAATTTCAGAGTCAGTTTTAATATCAATTTTTTCATTTTTTTCTTTATCTATTTTTTTAGTTTTACTTGCCATATCTGTCTCCTTTTAATATAAAAAAATAAAAATATAATGCAAACATATTTCAGTCTGCATTATATCACTAACTTATATGTATTAACTATTAATCATTTCTTTAAATTTATTTAACGTTTTATTAATGTCAGGAGACGGTGTAACGTTATTTTCTTTTCCACTAACAACTGTTTCTGTAGTTTCGACATTTAATGGTTTTCCTTCGCCCGCATTTCTGAAATTTTTATTTCCATCAATGAAAGCATTAAATTTTTCTAAATATACTTTTTCATCTTCTAACTCCCAAATATCCTCCCACTTTGGAAATGTTTCGGTATTAAAAATCTTATCAATTTCCTCTTCTGTTCCGACAGGACTGTTTTTACGTTTTAAAGTTACTGTATACGAAATTGTTTTAAAATCTCGTGGGTCTGTTTGATTTTTTGTAATTACAATATCAATTCCTTCAAACGGGTCAATTAACATTTCAGTATCCGAATCATTCAAATACGCAATAATAATATCAAATACAGATTTTGGTAATCTCAATAATTTAACTTTCTTTTCGACATCATTTCTATTAAGAACTGTACAATAAATAGATTCTTGTGGCATTAAACGTTTAAATAATATTTTTTTATCAGTAATGTCAATTAAATCATTATTCCAAATTTTACCTGCGAAATCAATAAATGGGTCAGGTTTACCATACGTTTTTGGACTTAATAAATTTTCATTATTAATCTTCCAATGGGTATATACAATTTTAAACGGCCAGTTTGTTTCATCATGAATATACGGTAAAATTCTAATAACATTTTGTCCTAATTCTAATTTCATAAATTGGTCATTTGATGATGAACTTCCTGATGACTTGTTAATAATGTCTGCTACTTTTTTTCCAAAACTTAAAGTTTTTCCTTTCTTAAACATACTCATTTTTCGTCTCCTTTGCTTATTAATTATAAGCATTTTTTTTCTTTTTTGTTAGTTATTTTTTTCATTGATAATTTTAAATAATTATCTTTGTAAATATCTTTTTTTTGAAGTTTGTTTTTTATTATTAAATGTTAACGTTTTTAATTTAACATATGACTGAATAATTAAACGATTTTTTTCAGAAAATTTACTATTAGCATTCGCTATAGCTTTATCTGCAGTTAAATCCGAAATTTCTGATTTAAGTTTATTTACAAGTTGTTGATTATTATTAATACGTTTTAACTTTCTTGCTAATTGTTTAATGCGTTTATTAATTAAATATTTTTCAGATACAGTTGATATTACAGTATTTTTATATTGTGACCAATTTATTTTATATGTTTTATCAATTATACCTATTTTCTTAATCATTAATGCATTTATACCATCAATAGTATAATATGTATTAGTTTTCTTAAAGAAATTTGTATAAGAAATATATAATAATTTTTTTGCATTTTCACTATAATCTTCATACTTTACTGAATTTGAAACTACAGTAGTAGCAAATAATGTTTTAGATTTTTTATTTCTAAACATTAGAATCTTATCATTTCATACAGTATTTTCATCATACAACCGTGATAATACTTTTTCAAATAATGTTGAATTAAAAAGAACCTTTTCATCCCGTGGCGTTAACATTATAATTTTCATTTTTTACCTCCGTTTTATATAACTTTTTAGTTACATATTATTATAAACTTTTTTTTGACTTTTTAAATTTTTTTTATTTTTTTAATTTTTTTCTTTTATAACCATCATACTATCATATATTATTATAATTACTTTTTTTACTTTTTAAAATTTTTATATAAATTTTTTGTAGATTTAATATCATAAAGTAAATTTAATTCATCTTTTAAAATATATTGAAACAATCCTAATTTAATTACTGCAGAATTATTCGTCATCTCCTCTTCTGAAAAATCAAATATAAATGAATCATATTTATACATTATAATATTATTAAATTCCTTTTGACTCTTAGATAACAAATTATTTTCTGAAATTAACTTATTATATTTATCAATAATTAACATATTCATTTCAGTTTCAATAACTTGATATAACACAGACATATAATTTGTTTCATTAACTCTATGTTTTATTTTAATTCCACTAATTGGACTTATCAAGTATCCTTTACTCTTATATTTTAACAATATTTCTTTTTTTGTAAATAATAATAAATTAATAAATGAATTATTTTTAATTTTAATATCTAAATCTGATATATTAAGAACATCAGGATTAAACACTAAATTATTATAAAACTTCTTTATATCAATTTTACTTTTATTATTTAAAAATGGAATATAATGTTGCAAATAATATATTGGATTAGTACCAAATACAAAATCATTTAATAAAATTTTTGCAAAGTACTGTAACACTGTTGTATGAATATCAATTTCATATAATGTTCCCGCTTCTTTATATTTACTTTGAATTAATTTATCTTCATTAATATAATTTGAAAATAATCTATGCCTATCAAAAATTTTATAATTTGCATTAACAATAGATGATTTATATAATGGATTATTTTCCATATCAGCATTTCTAAAATAATTTTTTTCCATACTATAAACTGATGGTATTACTATTGAATTATAAAACAAATTTTGATGTGTAGTCAATACATGATTTTTATTATTTAAAATATTTGTTAAATATTCCTGAATAGATTTAATTGTATTAAATATATTATTTCTATTAACATTAATTGTTAGTTTATTGACAATATAAATATCAACATTAGACGGTATCATTCTTACATCAATAATATCAATATCTTTTGATACATTTAATTTTTCAATATCGATTAATTTTAAAAAATTCTTTTTATCATATACATAAATATATTTATAATCATTAATATTATATGTTTGTAAAAATTCATCTAACTTTTTATATTTTTCAGAATGTTTAAATTTTAAATTTTTAAATACTGCAATTGAATTAAAAAAATCATAATATTTATATACACAATGTTTAATCCCATTATCTTTATTATCTGTTGTAACCGATAATACTCCATCTATTCCATTATAAATATAAATTCATTTTTTCTTAAATGTTAAATTCATTATAGTATCCTTATTTTTTATTTTTATTATTTTTATTATTTTTTATTTTTATTATTTTTTATAATATTTCGTATATTACTAAACATATCTGGTGGTAATCCTAAATTATATGTATCCTCATCTGTATTTTTATTTGATGATTTAATTAATTTAGAAATTTCTGATTTTGATAATTTCGTATTGTTAGAATTATTTACTTTTGTAGGATTTTCAATATTTGCTATTGTCTTTTTTGCTGAATCAGATAATTTTAATTTACTTTTAGTAATTTTTCTTTTTGAAGTACTTGAAATTCTCGCCTTTCTGGTTTTTTTAGCATTACATAAATCTGTATTTTTATGTTCACAATATTTACAAGATATATCATTTGCATTAGGTTTAAATTCTATATCTTTTAATTTTATATCATTTTCATAAACATCATATACTGACAATATATTTTCTTTAAATTCTGAAATATATTTATTAAATTTTTGTTTACTCGGAACAATTATTTTCTTAACTCTACTTGGTGTAAATTCAGATTCTTTCGGTACAAAAACTTTTCGTTTCATTACAATAAACATTAATTCAATATTTGATAAACTTTCAATGTTATACTCTTCTTTATATTGTTGATAAAAATAATTCTTATATAACAATAACTGTAATTTACTTTGTTCAACTTTTTGTTTATTCCATCCACGATATGATGTTTTTAAATCAATTATTGTTATTTTATTTGTCTTTGTATTTTTAATAACAACATCAATAAAACCATAAAAATTTAAAGCATTGGAAGTTAATTTATCACCAAATTTGGTATTAAAAATAGGTGTATCAATTACTTTTTCAATACCTAATAATTTATATCCTCTAATTTTAAAATATTTTTTCCATTTTTTAACAAAATCTTTTAACATTTCATCAGACTCTTCAATAATTGTTTCGATTTCTGCAAAAGATTTTACAAGTGGAGTGTTTATTTGTTTATTTGCATTTTCATATTCTTTATAAAATGTTTCAATAAATTCTTTTTTCATATCAATATAATGCGCATGTTTTAATGAGTCATTATATGCAACATCTAAAAATTTCTGACACGTTTCATGAATAGAAGTTCCTAATACATTATAAATATTTGGATTAAATTTTCGTAAATTGTCCACATAATTTAATTTCCAATGTAATGGACAATTTTTTAATAAAGTATATTGTGAATAACTTATTCGCTTTATATTATCTTTAATAGATTTACTTCCTCTATTTATATCAACTTTTTTAATTTCCATTATTACTTCCTTTTTAAAATTTAATTTTCAATATAATTTTTTATTTGTTTAAATATATTTACATCATTTTCTAATATTATTTGATTAATACAATAACCAAATAAATCACAAGTAACCTCTTTACTAAATTTTTCTAATTGATTAACTCCAGTTCTTTCAATATAAAAGTGCATTAATTCATGTAAACAAACACTATAAGCATTATATTCATCAGAATTAACATATATTTTATTTTCTGAAAATACTGCAGTTCCAACATACATTGGATTTAATTTATTAATATCTCCTGTCACTTTAACTATTTCAATATTTTGTGATAACAATTTAATAATCATTTTTACTCCTTATTTTACATTTTACATTTTATTATAATCTGAATTATTATAATTTAAATTATTATTTTTTAATTTTCTGAAAAAGCATAATTTAAAATATTAACTGTTCTAATTAAATCTTGGTCAATATATGCAATTCCACCATTTGCTCTAATCATATCAATAATTACTTCAAAAGATTTTAATTGACTTTCTGAAAATCCATCTGGTAATACTTGAAATATTGTTATTTTATTGTTATTATGAACACTATTCACAACTTCAGCAATTGTTAAAACACCTGTCATTTCTGAAGTTACAACATATAGATGAATATTACATTCATTTTCTTTTTGATTAATTTCTTCTTTAATACATTCATCATTCCAATTTTTAACTACTGGATTAAAATAATTAAGATTTGTGTTAAGATTATTAATTATTACTTCTCTTCAATTATTTGTATTTGTAATTGTTCCACCTAAAAATACTTTATTGTTCATTTTAAATTACTCCTTATTATAATTTGCATTTAATTTTTTTAAATCATCTATACTTAATTTATTTATTTCCGATTTCGATTCAATAACATTAATATTATCTAATACTAAATCTACTGTATTATCAAAAGCAGTTTTTAATAATTCTGATGAAACATCTTCTTTATAATATTTACCTTTTCTTGCTATACCTGAAACAATACCATCAATCATATATTCGATAACATCAATTAAATTAACATCTTCTGGAATTCCATCAATAGTTGATAAATGATGACGTTCTGTATTTTTATGATATGCCCATCAATCTGTATGTCTAAAGTTATGTGTAAAATTTTCATAAAAAGAATTAAATTTTGTCATTTTAGTATAATCATGTAATTTACTTGATTCAATAATTTTATCTGCTATAAATTTCATTCCATTTTGAACATCTTCTATATGTGAAGTTGTATTTTCTAATAATTCAAGTTTAGATATTTCTGAAGGTCTAACTACTCTTGTTTGTTTAACATTAATTTTGTTATTTTTCATTTTATTACTCCTTATTATTACTTCTTATTATTACTTTTTATTACTTCTTAATTAATAATTATACATTTCAATTTCCTTGGTAATTATTTAATTATATCTGATGTATATTTATATTTATATTTATATTTTATATTTTATATTTTATATATTAATGAAATAAACTTTACTTTATGTTATTTCACTTTATGCTACTTAATTATATACATTTTTTTAACTTAAATAATTCATTCCTTTTATTATAATCAACTTTTTGAATATTTAAAATTTATTTTTATATTTTTTATGTTTTATATTTTATGTTTTATATTTTATGTTTTATATTTCATATTTTATATTTTGTATATTTTATTATATCTTATTATATCTTATTATATCTTATTATATTCTATATTTTAAAAATCTGGTAGTAATTTAAAAACATGGTAATTCATAAATTAATATATATTGTTTTAATACTTTTAGTTATTTTGATGTATTTTAATTTTTAATTTTTAATTTTTGATTTAACACTTTTAATAGTAAAAATAAAATTAAGCATTAATCTAAAGTTTTAATAGTAAAAATAAAATTAAAAAATCTGATATATTTAATAATCTGATATATTTTAATTCTTTTATTTTTTAATTTTTGATTTAACACTTTTAATAGTAAAAATAAGATTAAAAAATCTGATATATTTTTATTCTTATTAATTTAAAAAATTTAAATATTCTGATATATCTTATTCTTTATTTTTAATTTTTGATTTAACACTTTTAATAGTAAAAATAAGATTAAAAAATCTGATATATTTTTATTCTTATTAATTTAAAAAATTTAAATATTCTGATATATCTTATTCTTTATTTTTAATTTTTGATTTAACACTTTTAATAGTAAAAATAAGATTAAAAAATCTGATATACTTTATTCTTTACTTTTTAATTTTTGATTTAACACTTTTAATAGTAAAAATAAAATTAAATTCTGATATACTTTATTCTTTTTCTTTTTTATTTTTTTATTTTTTAAAATTTTTAAATATTCTGATATACTTTATTCTCTTTCTTTTATTCTTTTTCTTCGAAAAAGAAAATCATCTTACAAGTAAGCTGATAGATGTAAGCAGGTTTCTTTTGTTAAATTTTGAATATTAAGAGATTCATTATATTTTAATTAAATTTATTAATTTTAAATTATTTATAAATAATTAATTATTTTCATTTATAAAATATATACTTTTATTATATTTTAATTGAGTTTATTAATTTTAAAATTTTCATTAATAAAGTATATAATTATATTAACTTATACAATTTTAATACTTTTAAACAAAAATTTTAAAATTCTTAATATTTAAAAATTTAACAAAAGAAACCTGTCTACATCTATCAGCTTACTTGTAAGATGATTTTCTTTTTCGAAGAAAAAGAATAAAAGAAAGAAGAGAAAAATAAAATAAAAAAATAAAAGAAAAAAAGAATAAAGTATATCAGAATATTTAAAAATTTTAAAAAAAAATAAAAAAGAAAAAGGAAGAGAATAAAGTATATCAGAATATTTAAAAATTTTAAAGTAAAAGAAAATAAAAACTAAAGTATATCAGAATTTAATTTTATTTTTACTATTAAAAGTGTTAAATCAAAAATTAAAAAAATAAAAAAT
>Ga0256842_1000304_pt1 | contig 43352 bp, 32 predicted proteins | sample 4559240metaG_FD_185973 | JGI IMG/M metagenome (GOLD analysis project Ga0256842, IMG submission 185973) | Hydrothermal vent microbial communities from Guaymas Basin, Mexico - 4559-240 | ecosystem: Environmental > Aquatic > Marine > Hydrothermal vents | place: Mexico: Guaymas Basin | collected...
TATTAGTTGTACAGGAGGAACAGCTAACCCATGTTCATTGGATGCTAGTTTTGGAAATATAGGAGGAGGTGAAGTTTGTCCTGGTGACAGTGTTAAATTATTTGCAAATGATCATACTGTGGGAGTAAATTATCAATGGTTAAAAGATGGAATATTATTAGGAGGAGCAACTGACTCTATATATTATGCTAAATCAACAGGTTTATACCAATTAATGATTAGTAATACATCTTGTTCAGTATTTTCACAGCCATTCTCATTGATAGAACACACCACTACCACGCCAAATATATTATCAAATGGCAGTATAGTACCTTGTTCTAATGATAGTATGGAACTTTATGTTTCTACATCGTTTAATTCATATCAATGGTCAAATGGAAGTACATTACCAAGTATTTATGTTAAGAACTCTGGTAGTTTTATAGTAACAGTGACAGATAATAATGGTTGTAATGTATCATCAGCACCATTTGTAGTAAATGCTTCATTATTGCAAGCTCCTGAAATATGTATTGTAGGAATAGATACAGCAACAAACCATAACAGAATAGTATGGGAACGACAAGCAAATAGTTTAATAGATAGTTTTAAAATTTATCGCGAGACAAATGTTGCAGGAGTATATTCGCAAATAGGAGCACAAGCCTTCTCCGACTTAAGTGTATTTGAAGATGTAAATTCTAATCCAGCGCAGCAAGCATATCGCTATAGAATAACAGCTGTTGATACCTGCGGAATGGAAACTCCACCAAGTTCAATTCATAAAACATTACACCTTACTATCAATGCAGGTTTGGGTGGAGTATGGAACTTGATATGGTCAAATTATGAAGGATTCACTTTTGGTTCATACAGAATATATCGAGGAACTGATAGTACTAATATGACTTTATTGACTCAGATTCAGAGTACATTAACCTCTTATACAGATTTAAATCCGCCGGCAGGTAATGTTTATTATCAGATAGAAGTGATATCACCACATCCATGCTATCCTGATTCTATATTTACAAAGGCAAATACAAACTATAATAGTTCTAGATCAAATACAGCTAATACTAATATGGCACCAAATACAGGCTTTGTACAATCTACAAACAATCAGTTAAATATGCAGATTTATCCTAATCCAAATAAAGGAGTATTTACATTAGAGATAAACTCAGTTAACAGTCGATCAGTGAAATACGATTTGGAAGTATATAATGCAATGGGGTCAATAATTCATAGAGAAAGCATTGAAGCGTCCCGAAGTTTACATAAGTCAATGCATTTTGAGACCTTAAGCAAAGGAATCTATTTTGTGAGACTTAGAAGTAAAGACAATGTTTTGACAACACGATTTGTTGTTGAATAACATTAAGTAAATGTATTATTAAAAAGGCGCCGTTGCTTGCAACGGCGCCTTTTTATTGTTAGCCTTTATTTTTGAAAATAAATTTTCTATACATTTGCCCTTCAAAATTATTTTTACAATGCAGGTATTTTATTCCATTGATGATGTTAGATTACAAGGAGAACCCGTAGCTACAATGGGCACATTTGATGGTGTGCATCAAGGACATCAGGCTGTGATTCAGCATTTAATACAGGAAGCTAAAAAAAGAAATGCTAAATCATTATTGATTACATTCTACCCACATCCTCGTATTGTACTTAATAAAGGAGCTAAAGACCTTAGGTTGATAAATAATCCTAAAGAGAAAATAAATCTTTTAAGTAAGCAAGGCATTGATTATCTTCTAGTTTTACCCTTTACCTTTGAATTTTCAAAAACTACTGCTCGTGAGTTTATTCAACAATATTTAATTGATAAATTGCATGTACAAGCCATGACAATTGGCTACGACCATCATTTCGGTAGAATGGATGGTGAGTTTGAAAATGTAGAAGTATTATTGCGCAGTCTTGGGGTTGAAGTGGAAAGAATTCCTGAATTTGATGTTGAGAATAAAGCTGTTAGCTCTACTAAAATCAGAAAGGCTATACAAACTGGTGATGTAAAAGCGGCAAATCAGTTATTAGGATATAAATATAGTCTTTGTGGTACCGTTATTCATGGAAATAAAGTTGGCAGAAAATTAGGTTTTCCTACTGCTAATTTAATGTTAGAATATAAGCTTAAGTTACTGCCTTCTGATGGAGTTTATATAGTGGAGGTGGTTTTTGAAGATAAGATATATAAAGGAATGTTAAATGTAGGTTATAAGCCTACTGTGAAATCTAATGAAAAAACAATTGAGGTTCATATATTAGATTTTGACAGATTTATTTATGGCTCTAGAATTGAAATTCATTTATGTGAAAAAATAAGAAATGAGCAAAGCTTTGATAGTCTGGAATCACTAAAGAAACAACTTGAGAAAGATAAAAAAATGGTTGAAGATTACTTTGCTGTTTAGTCCTGATTATTTATAAATCAGTCTGCCTCTAATTTGTTTTGGGAGGGGTTCCTCGTATTGCACTCCGCTATTCAATGTTTATTCATACAATTTGCTTTGCTTTTGTATGAATAATATGGGTTAAGTATATTTATTTCAGTAGTTATAATTCAAAATAAATTAATCTATTACTTTTTGTAAGAAATATCAATTTGTTGTAAAAAGGGAGTGGTCTGTAGATTACCGGATTACAATTAGTTGTGAATTTAAATAATTCTTCGTGAATTATATTGCCATTCAAATCCATTTGTACAAGCTTAGTTTTACCTTTTTTGTTTTGTTTATAAATTGCATTGTAGTTTTTAGAATCGTTGATATATGTGTTAAAAATAAAACTAAAACCATTATCGTTAAATAGATAGGAGAAAGAAATATCAGATGAATAATATCCTTTTTGCTTTTTAGGAATTATTTGCTCCCATTTATTATCACCATTTATTTTCTTAACAAGAATAGCTCCATGTAAAAACATATCGTAATCATCTTTGTCATAAATTGTCCCTTTTCCTATTCCATTTTTAGATGCTGAATATTTAGTAATTAATTCTCCTACAATAAAAATTTCTCCTTTTAAGCTATATTCTATCCTTTGTGCTGTAAATTTTAAAGCTTCATTATTTATTCTTTTTTTGTAGTCTGCGGGTAAATAATATTTATTTATCAGAGCTTCTGAAAAATCATTTATATTTTCAATATGTAAAGATTTTTCATTCAATTGCATAAGAAATACTCCTTTGGCAGAAACAAAACCATATTTTGAATAAAAGCCTCCAATGAGTAATGAGTTGTCATTCTTAACTTTAATAATTGCATCTGTAATAATTTTATTGTTTTTAAGTTGCAGTTTATTAGAAAATAATATACTATCTCCAATTGATGCACTTAGAATGGTATAATACTTTTTGTAGACATAATTTACACCATAACGTACAATTCCTTTATTTTCAATTATTTTTATGAAGATATTGCCATTATTTGCAATCTCCAATTGTTCTACAAAAACTTGAGATTTTGGTTCGCCTGCGCTAGTGTTAAATGAATTAATAAACTTAAATTCATTATCATATATTTTTACATTTATATTTATTGGACCTCTATCAATTTCTTTATATTGATGAGAATAAATAGCAAAGTATTTTCTGTTTTGTGATACTTTTAAGAAAAATGAAGCTTCACTAGGTTGAATATGCTGTTCGCATTCATCTATTTGTTTCCACTCTCCAACAAATTCACCTTCAGAGTTTAGTCTTCTTACAAAGAGAAAATCCTTTTTGTACAGATGATTCCAAAAATTGGCAAAAACATAATTTGCATTTCCAATATTTATTATTGTTAAAACTCTTAGATTAGATTTTTTATAACTAGCTTTAATTCTTTTACTACTTATTATTTCAAGACTGTTATTTACACAGATTAATTCTATTTTATTCTTCTTTATTAATTCTAAATAATTAGTATCCTGTGATATTTTGAGAGGGATTACTTTTTGCCAATTTGTTTTCAGTTTTTTAGACATAATGATATTCTGCCCATAAATTGGACTGAAAAAAAATGTTGCCAAAAGAAAATATATAAGTTTAAACATATCAAAATTTATAACTAATATTAGCATCATAACCCAATGTGGGTTCGTTTATAGTGCTTTCTTCACCTTTTTCAATGATAGCTGGTTCATTGCATTAACCCCTAAGCCAGAGATATTTTTAGAAACAAATCTTAAGACTTGATCGTAATACAAAATAACCACAGGAGCTTCATCTATAACCATCTGATCCATTACACGGTACATATTAAGTCTAACAGAGTCATTTACTTCGGCTCGTGCTTTTTCATACAAATTATCAAATTTAGGAGAAGAAAAATGAGTATAGTTGGCTCCACCAGGAGAGAAATTAGGAGAATAAAACAAGGCTAGATAATTTTCAGGATCTGCATAATCTGCTATCCATGAACCACGAAAAAAAGGTATTTTAGCATTGGCAACCATTTGTCTAAGTGATGCTGGTTGGTGCACATCTATATTAAGTATTACTCCGAGTTTCCCTAATTCTTGTTGAATATATTTACATAAATCAAGATAAGCTGATGTAGTAGCCAGTGTTATTGGTGGCAGTCCTTTTGCATTTGGAAATCCCGCCTCTTCCAATAGGCTTAAAACAGAATCAGGAGAGTAAAAATACCCTTTAATAATTCCATTTGTAAAACCGGGCATACCCACTGGAACAAAGCCATTATTTCCTGCTATTCCTATGTTGTTACGTAGATAGCGCATCATCTTCTTTCTATCGAAACCGTAATTTATAGCTTTACGTATTCTCTTGTCTAATAACACAGTATCCTTATTATTTTCCATAAGAAAACCTAGATATTCAGTATTTAAGTATGGTTTTGTGAGTAGGTTTACCTTGTTATTATATTTCGGATTAAGACTTCCATTAGCTAATAATAATTCATCTTTATAGCTAGGGTCTATTCCTGAAATGAAATCGATATTTCCTTTTATAAACTCAAGAAAAGTAGATTGTTTATCAATAATAAAGCTTATGGCAACTGCATCTAAATGAGGCAGCCTAATGCCTTTGTCCAACTCGAAATATTTTTTATTTTTCAGAAAAACTAATTTAATACCTTCTTTCCACATTTTAAAATAGAAAGGGCCAGTACCAACAGGATGTCGTCCAAAATCATTTCCAAAATATTCAATAGCTTCTTTTGGTACTACCGAGAAGTAAGGCATACTCAACCTCCCAAGAAATGGAGAAAACGCTTTATTAAGTTTAATATTTAAAATAGTGTCATTAATAGTATTTATTTCAAAATCACCATTTTTGTTTTTTGCAATGATATTTTGTAGCCATACAGCTCCCGGACTTAATGTTTTAGGATTAAGAACTCTTTTAAGACTATATTCAATATCGCTAGCTGTCATATTTCTTCCTATTCCATCCTTAAAAGCTATGCTATTATGGAAGTAAACATCATCACGAATAATAAATTGATAATGAGTGCCTTTTTTACTAATTTTCCATTTTTTTGCCAGACATGGGGTCACTAATAAGTCATTATCAAGCTGAACGATGCTATTATAAAGTTGATTATCAGCCCAAATATTAGCCTGATCACGAGCAAATGCCGGGTCCAATGAGCTAATACCAGCTGATTCATTATACCTAAAAACAGTCTTGTCTTTAGGCTCTTTAAATCCTGATTGACAGGATGATATGAAAATGATAAAAAGGATTATGCTAATATTTAATGCTGTTTTATTCATCATTCAAAAGTAGAAAAAAATTAAATAAGTCATCTTTTTAAAGATAAATGTTTTTTATGTACTAATAGTATTACCTTTGCCGTACAATTTTTTTAATTATTATTATTTATTATTACAATGAAAACAGGTAAAGTAAAATTCTTCAACGAATCCAAAGGTTTTGGATTCATTACTGAAGACGATTCAAATCAAGAGTACTTCGTACACGTAACAGGATTAATTGATGAGATTCACGAAGGTGACTCAGTATCATTTGACCTAAAAGAAGGTAGAAAAGGATTAAATGCAGTTGATGTTAAGGTAATCTAAGGATTATTTAAGATACTTTTTTTGAGTAAAGGGCTCGTTATTATTGAATAACGGGCCTTTGTTTTTATGTGGTATATTATTTTTCGGTGATTTGAAATATAGATTTTTATCAATATTAAATACTGATAATTTTGAAAAAAGCAATTTGAGATTACATTTATTTTTTGCATCTTCGCAGTCTAAAGATTAAATTCAGAATTTGTTTACAATCATAATTTTGTAATAATCTTATTATTATATTAAACTCGTTATTAACCCAAACATTAGACGATATGAAAAAACATAATTTTTATGCAGGACCATCAATCTTACCAGAAGATACTATAAAAAATACTGCAGAAGCTTTACACGATTTTGCTGGTATGGGGCTTAGCTTAATGGAAGTTTCTCATAGAAGCAAGGAATTTGTTGCTGTAATGGATGAAGCACAAGCTTTATTTAAAGAATTATTAAATATCCCTGAAGGATATGAGGTTTTATTTTTAGGAGGAGGAGCAAGCACACAGTTTGCAATGGTCCCTTTTAATTATATGCAGAATAAATCTGCTTATTTAAATACTGGTGCTTGGGCTAATAAAGCTATTAAAGAAGCAAAAGGTTTTGGTGAAGTAGTGGAAGTTGCTAGCTCTGCTGAAACAACTTATAATTATTATCCTAAGAACTTTGATATTCCTGAAGATGCAGATTATTTACATATTACAACTAATAATACTATCTATGGAACTGAAATTCATGAAGATTTAGATATTAATATTCCATTAATAGCAGATATGTCTTCTGATATTTTCTCACGCCCTATTGATATAAGTAAATATACTTTAATATATGGTGGTGCACAGAAAAACTTGGCTCCTTCCGGTATAGCTTTCGTTATTGTAAAAGTTGATTCCTTAGGTAAAGTAGATAGATATATCCCTACTATGTTAGATTATAAAACTCATATTAAAGGTGGTAGTATGTTTAATACTCCTCCGGTAGTTCCTATTTATGCTGCGTTACAAACTCTTAAATGGCTTAAGGCTCAAGGCGGTGTAGAAGCTATGTATAAAAGAAACGTAGAGAAAGCAGCGATACTTTATCATGAAATCGACAATAATCCTATGTTTAAAGGTACAGTTGTAAATAAAGAGGATAGATCGTTAATGAATATTTGTTGGATAATGGAAGAAGGATATGAGCAATATGAGAAAGAATTTCTTGATTTTGCTACAGAAAAAGGCATGATAGGAATAAAAGGACATCGTTCAGTTGGTGGTTTCCGTGCTTCTACATACAATGCTCTTCCTAAATCAAGTGTGGAAGCATTAGTTGCTTGTATGCAAGAATTTAAGGCTTTGAAAATTTCATAATCAATTAATATTAAAAAATTATAAGATGAGTAAAGTATTAATTGCAACAGAAAAACCATTTGCACCATTAGCAATAAGTAAGATAAAAACTGTTTTAGACAATGCAGGATTTCAAATGGTATTATTGGAGAAATATACTTCTAAAGAAGTGTTATTTGAAGCGGTATCAGATGTTGATGCGATAATAATTAGAAGTGACAAAATTACTAAAGAAGTTATTGCTGCTGCTAAAAATCTTAAGATTGTTGTGCGTGCAGGAGCAGGATATGATAACGTAGATTTGGCTGCTGCTACTGAAGCTGGAGTTGTGGTAATGAATACACCGGGTCAAAACTCAAATGCTGTGGCAGAGCTTGCTATTGGAATGATGATATTTATGGCTCGTGGTGGATTTAATGGAAAAGCAGGGACTGAATTAAGAGGTAAAACTCTTGGAATACATGCTTATGGCAATGTTGGACGCTACGTGGCTAAAATTGCACAAGGAATTGGTATGGAAGTTTTTGCATTCGACCCATTTCTAGATAAAGAATCTATTGAGAAAGACGGTGTAAAAGCTCTTGATAGCGTAGAATCTCTTTATGAGAGCAGTCAATATATTTCTTTGCATATTCCTGCTAATGATAAGACTAAGAGGTCTATAAATTATAAGTTATTATCGAAAATGCCAGAACCAGCTGTTCTTGTTAATACTGCACGTAAAGAGGTTGTCAACGAAGAAGAATTGATTAAATTAATGGATGATAGAAGCGATTTTACTTATATTTCTGATATTGCACCTGATAATGCTGATATTTTTGCCGAGAAATTTTCCGGTAGATATTTCTTTACTCCTAAGAAAATGGGAGCTCAAACAAAAGAAGCAAATGTTAATGCAGGTGTTGCTGCTGCTAATCAAATAGTTGATTTCCTTAAAAATGGAAATACAACTTTCAAAGTAAATTAATATTATAAAATCGTAAAATAATAAAATATTATGGCTACAATAAAACCGTTTAAAGGTCTTAGACCTCCAAAAGATATTGTGCAAAACTTAGCAAGTCTTCCTTACGATGTAATGAATTCTGAAGAGGCTGCTGAGATGGCAAAAGGTAAAGAATGCTCTTTACTTCATATTACACGTTCCGAAATAGATTGTGAACAAGGTGTAGATATCCATTCTGAAACAGTATATAATAAAGCTGTTGAGAATTTTAATAAATTTATTAAAAATGGTTGGTTAGTGCAGGATGATGTTCCAAAATATTATGTTTATGCACAAACTATGGATGGTAGAACTCAATATGGAATAGTAGGTGCCGCTGCTTGCCAAGATTACGTTGATGGGATTATTAAAAAGCATGAGCTAACACGTCCGGAAAAAGAAGACGACCGTATGGTTTTGACTCGTTATACTAATGCTAATATAGAGCCTGTTTTCTTTTCATATAAAGCCGTACCAGAAATAGATGAGATAGTTGCAACAGTAGTGCAAAAAACTCCCGCTGCCTATGATTTTACATCTGAAGATGGTTTCGGTCATCATTTCTGGGTGATTAATGATAAGAAAATGAACGCTGATTTAGAAAGACTATTTGCAGAAAAAGTTCCTTATACTTATGTTGCTGATGGTCATCATCGTACTGCAGCAGCAGCTCGTATTGGTGCTGAAAAAACTGCTCAAAATCCAAATCATACCGGAAACGAAGAGTATAACTATTTTATGGCTGTACACTTTCCTGACAATCAATTAAAAATAATTGATTATAACAGAACCGTTAAAGACCTTAATGGAATGACTGCCGAAGAATTAGTGGAGAAATTACATGATAATTTTATTATTGAAGAAGTTGGTGATGAGATTTATAAGCCAACTAAACTTCACGAATTTAGTATGTACCTCGCAGGTAAATGGTATAAATTAACTGCTAAAGAAGGAACATATGATGATAGTGATCCAATTGGTGTACTTGATGTTACTATTTTGTCAAAATTAGTTTTAGACGAATTGCTTGATATTAAAGATTTAAGAACATCTGATAGAATAGATTTTGTTGGAGGTATTCGTGGATTAGGGGAATTAAGCAAAAGAGTTGACTCTGGGAAAATGGAGGTTGCCTTTGCTCTTTATCCTGTTTCTATGGAACAACTAATTAATATTGCTGATACCGGTAATATTATGCCCCCTAAAACTACATGGTTTGAACCTAAATTAAGAAGTGGATTAGTAATTCATACTTTAGACTAGTAAAACATTAAACTACAATAGTATAAGCTACCTAAGTTTTATTTAGGTAGCTTTTGTTTTATTATATCAACAGATAATAAGTAGAATTTGATTGTAAATATCAACATAAGGAATGATATTTTTCTAATAAAAATATCGTTAAAAATGACTATCTTAGCAGCCACTTAACAAAATAATAACTCAAGTAAAAATCAATATATTATGGCAGAAATAGATTGGGGAAACCTAAGTTTTGGTTATACAAAGACAAAATATAATGTTCGGACTTACTATCGTGATGGTAAATGGGGAGCTTTAGAAGTAAGCTCTGAAGAGACTATTAATATTCATATTGCGGCAACAGCTTTGCATTATGGACAGGAAGCTTTCGAGGGTTTGAAAGCATTTAGAGGAAAGGATGGCAAAATTAGAGTCTTTCGATGGGAAGAGAATGCTAAAAGGATGCAAAAGTCTGCAGAGGCTATACTTATGCAAGAAGTTCCTTCTGATCTTTTTAAGAAAGCAATGGTTAAGGTTATAAATCTTAATAAGGAATTTATTCCACCCTATGGTACCGGCTCGTCACTTTATTTGCGACCTCTTTTGATAGGGTCAGGACCTCAGGTAGGGGTGAAACCTGCTGAAGAATATCTATTTATGATTTTTGTTACTCCGGTGGGACCATATTTCAAAGAAGGTTTTAATCCTGTTGATGTAGAGATTGTAAGAGATTACGACCGTGCTGCTCCTAATGGGACCGGTCATGTGAAAGTTGGAGGTAATTATGCTGCTAGTTTAAGAGCTGGTGTGCGTGCTCATGACGAAGGATATGCTGCTAGTCTATTCTTAGATTCTAAAACTAAAACTTATATTGATGAAGCCGGACCTGCCAACTTCTTTGGAATAAAAGATAATAAATATATCACCCCTGATTCCAGTTCTATTCTTCCTTCTATTACAAATATGAGCCTTAGAGATTTAGCTGCTGATATGGGTATGACTGTTGAAAGAAGACATATTGCTGTTGATGAGTTGGAGAGCTTTGAGGAAGTTGGAGCTTGCGGTACTGCTGCTGTTATTTCTCCAATTAAAAGAATTCACGATAGAAATACAGATAAGGATTATTTTTATTGTAAAGATGGTAAAGCTGGTCCTATTTCTACAAAGTTATATAAGACTCTTCAAGGAATCCAAATGGGAGAAATTGAAGATAAGTTTGGTTGGAATACTATAATCGACTAGCACTTCAATCATTTGGTGTTTAGTGCCAATGTGTATTTCTATTTTATAAGGTGAAGTAGATTATTAAAGCTTGTACTTAGCATAATAATTGATATTGTATGGGTGATAATATTTATTAGCATTCTTTAAAGAAAGGATTCTAAATATAATGAGTAAAATAGTATTATTGAGAATACTATTTTATTCTTGCTTTATTTTGTAGCACAGTATTTAATCAAAGGCACCTTGCAGAAAATGGAAATGATAACTAAAAATAGGCAATATTTCAAGTTTTGTCTTTATGGGTTTCTTAAGAATCTTCGTTTTTTTGATGCTTTTATTATCTTATTCCTAATAGAGAAAGGACTTTCATATACAGAAATAGGTTCTCTGTATGCCATCCGTGAAATATTTATAAATGCTTTTGAAATTCCATCAGGTATAATTGCCGATACTTATGGTAGAAAAAATGCCCTTCTGATATCATTATTTTTATACATAATTTCTTTTATTGTTTTTTATATTGGAAATGATTATTGGTTATTTCTGATAGCATTTATTTTATATGGGACGGGTGATGCCTTTCGCTCAGGTACTCATAAAGCTATGATAATGGATTACTTACTTTTAAATAATTGGGAGAATCAAAGAATAAATTATTATGGGCATACTCGTTCTTGGTCGCAAATAGGTTCTGCTATATCTTCTCTTATCGCTGGAATGATTGTCTTTTATAGTGGTACATATCAAAATATATTTCTTTATTCTATAATCCCTTATCTATTCAACTTGATTTTAATTTCTACATATCCCAAAGAACTTAATCATTCTAATAAGCAGAAAAGTAAAAAGGGTATTAAGGCTATGGGACTTACAATTAAAAGTTTTGCAACAATAATAAAGCACCCAAATGTGTTGAGATTAATAAATACTACTTCTTTTCATTCAGCTTACCTTAAGGCAATTAAAGATTATATACAACCTGTAATGGTTAATGTTGCATTGGTTGTCCCAATATTATTTGATGTTGAAGTTAATAAGAAAAATGGCATAATAATAGGTGTTTTATACTTTTTTATTTATCTCGGTACATCACTTGCATCAAAATTGTCGGGAAAAATTGCAGCAAATACTAATCGTAATATACCGTTTGTAACTTTACTTTTAGGATTTGTTTTTGGAACGATATCAGGAATCTTGTTTGTTAATGACTTATGGGTATTCTCATTAATAGCATTTATAGGTATTTATGTTGTAGAAAATATTAGAAAACCTATATTAACAGGTTACATTGCAGATAATGTACCAGGTGAAATATTGGCAACAGTCATATCTGCTCAGTCATTATTGAAAACTATAATCACAGTAATACTTGCCCTTTGTTTAGGTGCTTTAGCTGATATTTATGGTATAGGAGTTTCGTTTATTGTATTATCCTTATTTTTAGTCTTATTATTAGTTATAATAAGAATTTATTTTAGCTTATTTGTAAACAAGGATTAAACGAATATTACATGTATTTTAATGGAATTACTAAATCATCAGGTGATTGCTAAATAAGAGATTTTTTTCTAAGAATAACTTCCATTTCCATTTGAATATCGTGAGCTTTTTCAGATGCTTTTTCAGCAAAATCTTCACCATTGGAAGCGAAAATTATCCCTCTGGAAGAGTTTACTATCAAGCCACATTTATTATTAATGCCATATTCTGCAACTTCTTGTAAGCTTCCTCCTTGAGCTCCAATGCCGGGAACAAGAAGAAAATGTTTTGGTGCAATAGATCGAACTCTTGTAAAATATTCTGCTTTGGTAGCACCAATTACATACATCATTTGGTTATTATCTCCCCATGCTTGAGAGTTGGAGAGTACTTTCTCATATAATGCTCTTGATCGAGTAGCTCTTATTCCAAATCTATAAAGAGCTTCGTTAATATCGCGGCGAGGTATTTGAAAATCACTTGCTCCTTTATTAGATGTCAATGCTAAAAGTATCACCCATTTATTTTTATACTCTAGAAAAGGGGATACAGAATCAATACCCATGTATGGAGCTACGGTAATAGCATCGAAATCCATATTTTCAAAAAATGCTTGTGCATACATCTTCGAAGTATTGCCAATATCTCCTCTTTTGGCATCGGCAATTGTAAAAACTTCAGGTGCTTTGTCATTTATATAGTTAATTGTTTTCTCTAAACTAATCCAACCCTTTGCGCCACGAGATTCATAAAATGCAATATTTGGTTTATAAGCAATTGTATATTTCAAAGTAGCATCTATAATCTGTTTATTGAATTCAAAAACAGGATCTTCCAGGCCCATTAAATGTTTTGGGATTTTGTTAATATCAGAATCAAGACCTACACATAAGAATGATTTCTTTTTTTGTATTTGTTCAAATAATTCTAGTCTATTCATAACAATTATATTAGTAATTTAAACAATTAACCCATTTCTTCTTTTAGTCTTTCAGCATTCTCTGCTACTTGTAAAGCGTCAATAATTTCTTGAATGTTTCCATCAATAATAGAAGTAAGATTATATAATGTCAAATTAATTCTATGATCGGTAACTCTTCCCTGAGGCCAGTTATATGTTCTGATTTTTGCTGACCTGTCACCTGTGGAAACCATAGTTTTACGTTTTGAAGATATCTCGTCCAAATGTTTTTGATATTCCAATTCATATATGCGAGTTCTAAGAACATTCATTGCTTTAGCCAAATTTTTAAGTTGAGATTTTTCATCTTGACAGGTAACAACTATTCCCGTTGGCTCATGTGTAAGACGAATGGCAGAATATGTAGTATTAACAGACTGTCCTCCGGGTCCTGATGAGCAATAAGTGTCTTTGCGTATATCAGAAGGGTTTAATTCAATATCAAATTCTTCAGCTTCAGGAAGTACAGCCACAGTAGCAGCAGAAGTATGTACTCTCCCTTGAGTTTCAGTTTTTGGTACTCGCTGTACACGGTGAACTCCAGATTCATATTTTAATGTTCCATAAACGTCATTTCCACTAACATTGAAAACAATTTCCTTATATCCACCCATTGTACCTTCAGTAATGTCAACAATATCAACTTTCCACTTTTTGCTTTCACAATATTTACTGTACATTCTAAAGAGATCTCCAGCAAAAAGACTAGCTTCGTCACCACCAGTTCCAGCACGAATTTCCATAACTGCATTCTTAGAATCTTCAGGGTCTTTAGGAATCATCAACACTTTTATTTCTTCCTCTAGTTCTGTTTTTCTGCTTAGTAGTTCATTAAGCTCTTCTTTTGCCATATCTCTAAACTCTTCATCATTTTCGTTGGCAATAATATCTCTGGCAGAAGCTTCGTTTTCGATAATGTTTTTATATTCTTTATAAGCTTTTACAATAGGTTCTAAATCGCGATAGTCCTTATTTAATTTTACATACCGCTTCATGTCAGAGATAACCTCTGGGTCTGTCATCTGCTCGCTTATTTCAAGCCATCTATTGTGTATTGCAGCTAATTTGTCTAGCATAAATCTTAATTTTAATAATTAAACACTCCATATTCAGATTGAATAGTGAGTTTTTTATTGTTGCTTTTTTCACAACGACCAATAATTTGTGCTTCAACATTGAAAGATTTTGAAATATCAATAAGCCTTTCGGCTGTTTCAGCATCAGTATATATCTCCATTCTGTGTCCCATATTAAACACTGTATACATTTCTCGCCATGGAGTATTTGATTCTTTCTGTATAAGTTCAAATAGAGGAGGAGTTTGGAACATATTGTTTTTGATAATATGTAGATTATCTACAAAATGAAGAACCTTTGTTTGTGCACCACCGCTACAATGAACCATACCATCAATTTTATCTCTATATTGCAAAAGCATTTCTTTGATAATTGGGGCATAAGTTCTCGTTGGTGATAGAACTAATTTTCCTACATCAATACCTTTGATAGGTGTAGAATCAGTAAGGGTTTTATTACCTGAATAAATTAGATTTTTTGGTACGGCTGAATCATAAGACTCAGGGTATTTTTCAGCTAAATAATGGTTGAACACATCATGTCTTGCCGAAGTTAAACCATTACTACCCATTCCACCATTATATTCACTCTCGTATGTTGCTTGACCGAAAGAAGCAAGGCCTACGATAACATTTCCTGCCTTGATATTTGAATTAGAAATAACATCTTTTCTTTTCATGCGAGCTGTAACAGTAGAGTCTACTATTATTGTTCTTACTAAATCTCCTACATCAGCTGTCTCTCCACCGGTGGAATATATTCCTATTCCTAAATCTCGCATTTCTTTTAAAAAAGATTCGGTACCTTCTATTATTTCTTTAATAACATTCCCTCCAACAAGATTTTTATTTCGTCCAATAGTTGATGATAATAGAATATTATCTACAGCTCCGATGCAAAGTAAATCATCAAGATTCATTACGATTGCATCTTGAGCTATACCTTTCCATACAGATAAATCACCAGTTTCTTTCCAATATAAGTAGGCTAAGGAGGACTTTGTACCTGCTCCATCGGCGTGCATTACAATACAATGGTCGCTACTACCACCAATGAAATCCGGAATTATTTTACAAAAGGCTTTGGGAAACAGCCCTTTATCTATATTTTTTATAGCATTATGAACATCTTCTTTCGAAGCTGAAACTCCTCTTAAATCGTATCTTAGTTGTTCATTCATAACCTTAGTATTGAAGTGCAAAGTTATAGCAAATATAAACTTAAACAAGTAGTATAATTTAATTAAAAGTATTAAAGCTATTTATTATAAATAAAAAAGTGGTAAATCACCACTTTATATTAAAAAAGCACTTTCTAAACATGAAAGTGCTTTTTTGTTTATGTTTCAAAGCTATTCGAAAATAATTTTCTTATTTTCTTCATCAATTGAATAGTCAGAGAACTCTGATAGGACATCATTGCCTAATATGACATCCGCAGATTGACCATGAACGCATATTGCCGTAATATCATATACAGTTCTGTTTCCTATTCTTATCCTTTGGATAACAAATTTTTCTCCATCCTTAATTGTTCCGTCTTCTGTAAATGCTTTTTCTTCATTATCAAAGCTGTTTTTATTAAGCTTATGCTGACGAATAAGTCCCATAACTAAATCAAGAGATAATTTTAAGTCAACCTCCGGACCATCAAAAACAAACTTATATGAGTTTCCATTGATTATACAGTCTGCATATAAAGTGTCGTTAATATATTCAATAGGAATACTGTTTTCGTTAGGATTAATCTGTATTTTTAAACTATCAAGGTTCAGACTGTCATTAGTGTTTTTAGGTACATAATCATCTCTAAGAATACTAAACTCAGTACGTCTGTTTAGCTGGTTGGCAGCTTCTTGCATGTTTTTATTTCTTAAACTCTTGATATATTCTTCAGTAAGAACAGTATTAGGAGGGAAAGAAATGCCTTTGTATTGTCCTGAAGTAAATTTGTAACCATTCTTAAGCTTACGAGGTTGGTTTTCTCCATATCCTTTAGGAACCATTCTATCCAATTCAATACCTTTAGTACCTAGATAATCAACAACTTCCTTAGCTCTTTTGTAACTAAGCTCATTGTTTTTCTCTTCTGTATCTCTATAGTCAGTATGTGATGCAAGTTCAATTACAAAGGTTGGATTATCTTTCATTATTTGAATTAATCCATTTAGTGAATCTTGATACTGAGGTTTTAAATCCCATTTAGCTAAATCATAACGGATTTCTGGTAGAGGAATAGGCTCTTTGGGAATAGGTTCAAGTTTAATATTTAATATAATATCTTCACTTTCTTTTCTCCCAACAGTGGTTTCTGTTCCTTTATTGTCGAAATAACCTGAATGACTTACTTTTAAAGTATAAGTAGTATTTTTAGAAATTTGCTCTTTGTTGAAAAAATAATATCCTCTTTGGTCAGTAGTAGTAATAAGGCTTGAACCATCGGAACCACTAAGTTGTATTTTTGCACCTTGTAGGTATTGTAGTGTTTGCTCATCACGAATAGTTCCTGCAAGAGTAAACACTATCTCAGGTAACCAAAATTCCCAAATATCGAAGCGGCCTCTTGAACCTGAACCAGGGCGATTACTTGTAAAGAATCCCATTTCTTCGCAATTGATTATTTCTCTGGTAGCGAGTTTTTTCTGCATTTTGCGAGATTTACTAAAGATAATACCAAAGTCATCGGAAGAAGAATTTAAAGGATAGCCCAAATTCTCCGCTTTGGTCCATTTTCCTTCTACATACTCTGATTTATACATATCCCAGCCACCCATTCCTCCGCGACCATTAGAAGTAAAGTATAAAAATGTCTTGCCATCTCTAGTTTCAACAAGTGTTGGGTAGCGTTCATCACCTTTTGAGTTAATAGATTCTCCTAAGTTTCTTGGCTTTTCAAAAGCTTTATTTTTTCTTCTTCTTTTAGCAACCCAAATATCTCTGCCTCCATATCCTTTCGGTAGATCTGATGCGAAGTACATTACTTTTTCGTTTTTAGATATAGCAGGGTGACCAACTCTAATACTGTCAGCAGCAATAGGTAATAGCACAGGCTCTGACCATGTTTTACCTTTTTTTGTAGAACTAAAAATACCACATCCTATAATTTCTTTTTTGTTTACCATACAGCGAGTAAAGTAGATGGTGCTAAATTTTCTATTAAATACAGCAGACCCATTATTGTCTTTCTCAGTATTTAACATGCCATCTTCATCAAGTAAAACTGGCTTTGACCAATTACCTTTTGCATCTTGGTTTGTTATCAATAAGGATGTAAATGCTAATCCTGTATTGGGGTCTGTCTTGTTGCCAACGTCTTTACGTGATGATGTGAAAACTAATGATTTATATTTTTTGTCAGCGTAAGCAGGAGAGAAATCATCTTCTCTACTATTTATTTTTGACATATTAGCAACTTGATATCTTGAAGGGTTCTTTTTCCAGTCAATTGCGTTTTGACATGATTCTAACCCTAATGTTCCTCTTGGGTCTTCTGGTACAGCTTTTATATATTTTTTGTATTCTTGAATAGCCATTTGATATTTCTCCTGGTCTCTCATTACTTCAGCCATATAAAGATGTACTATAGGGTCTGTATATTTAGCTCTTATAAGTCTTCGATATTGGGCTTCTGCTTTTTTTGGATCTTTAGTAAGCCTATAACATTCTGCAATTTGAAACATTATTCGCTTTTTTTCTACCTTATTTTTTGTTTTCGAGTAAGCTTTTTTATATAATGGTAGGGCATTTGCGTACTGCTCATATTTGAATGATTTGTCGGCTTCTTTAGCTGTTTGTGCTATACTGATAAAGGGAATTAGTAAAATCAATAAGATTAAAAAACTTTTGCTCATATTCATATGTCTGTAATTTAGTGTCAATGCTATATTTTCGCCGCTAATATACAAGAATTATTAGTTCGATTTAATATAATTTGTTGACATAAATAATAAAGTTTAAGTTGCATCAAAATATTTATATTTATTAATATTGGATTTTATAAAATAGGGTATTCAAAATTAATCAAAAATAATATGCATTTCAACGCGTCTGTTTTTGGCTCTTCCTTCAGGTGTATTATTATCTGCAATTGGTTTGGTTTCACCATACCATTTTGTGTCAATTCTAGATTTATCAATACCTTTCTTTATGAGGTAATTTTTAACTGCTAATGCTCTATTTTGACTTAGACTTAAATTTGCATTTTCTCTACCTACATTGTCGGTATGTCCTTCTACCAATAGTCTAAAATCTTTTTTCTGTTTCATTAGTGCTGCCAATTCGTCTAAAGAACTATAAGATGATTTCTTAATTATGGATTTACCATTTGCAAATTCCAAATTATTAAAAGCTGTATTAAGAATTTCTTTTTCAGCCTTTTTTATTACCGGACAACCTGTATTTGAAACAGGTCCTGGAGTCATCGGACATAGATCATCTTTGTCCGGAACACTATCATTGTCGGAATCAGCATAAGGACAGCCTTTGTTATCCTTAGGGCCATATAGTTTAGGACAATTGTCATATTTGTCTTGAATTCCATCGTTGTCGGTATCTGTATATGGACATCCTTGTAAACTATCTAAACCTGCAATAGTAGGACATAAATCTAATGCGTCAATTATTCCATCGCCATCAGTATCGGGACAGCCATTATATGCTGCTAATCCTTTGGCTTCAGGACAATCATCCAGATTGTCAGGAATGCTATCACCATCGCTGTCAGGACACCCATTATATATAGATGGTCCGGCTATATTAGGGCAGCTATCATTTTTGTCAATAATGCCATCTTCGTCACTATCCGGACAACCGGCATAAAGTTTGGATCCTGCTATATCAGGGCATTCATCAAATTTATCTTGAACTCCGTCGCCGTCAGTGTCAGGACAACCTTTAAATTCTTTTAATCCAGCAGTATATGCGCAGTCGTCAAACTTATTTATTATGCCATCACCGTCAGAATCAGGGCAGCCTTTATCTTCCCATTTACCAATATCATAAGGGCATTCATCAAGCTTATCCGACACTTTATCTTTATCAGCATCTTTAGGAGTTTGATACATTATTGGGATTTTTATGGCCATGTATAAATCAGCTGTTGTAATAGTCTCTTGTAATCCTACTACACCTAATAAATTATTACTACCTATCCATATTGGTCCAAGTCGTAAGCCTAGTCCAATATTAAACTGCTTAAATTGGGAATATCTCATTGGTAGGGCAGCACCAAACCACTTTGCTTCATACCTTGGAGTAAGACTTACTGAATTAATATAATTGGATTTGGAGTAATATCTGTCTCCTTGATTTAGTGCAAGTCGTCCTGCTACATTAACATAAAAATTATTCGCAATTCTGTAATCAACATCCAGATTAATAGTTGTAGGTAGTCTGTATTTAAAATATTTGCTATTTCCTACCACCTGACCATTTGAATTGAGGCTGTCAGCTAAGTCAGTAACATTTTCAACATTAATAGAACTAAAGATCAGAGTGTCTTGATTTATGAAAAAATCATTGGAGCCAAATTGTTTTTCAAACTTCATTTGCCCCAAATCTAAAACTGAGAAACTTACTTTGAAAAGATATTTATTTTGGTCTTTGCGCCATAGGTTTGTTTTTCCATCCATGTCGTAGAGGTATTTGTCGTAATGAGGCCGGTATTCATAAACAAATCCTATATCTCCGCCAATAGCAGGGGTGGCAGCAAATTGATATTTAATGATGTCTTCAAAGTTTGAAGTAGCTCCAAATTTTACATCCCCAACAACATTAAGAGCAGTATCTTGATTTAAGTATGTATATGAGAGCTGGTCTTCATAAAGATAAATTGCTCCCATTCCTTGCAGTAATTTTGCTGTTAAGCCTGCTTTAAAGAAATTTCGTTTGTTATTAATAATAACTTGAGAGTATGTAAGTCCATATTCAGCCCAAGCTATTGCTGACTGTGACATATCGTGGAAGTCAAGGTTTTCATTATACAAGTTGACATCCTTGTTTTTGTTTAATATAAGGTCGGCTGCTTTATAATCGAGATTGTTAAAATTAATAATTTGTCTTGCTCTGATGCTAAATCCTAAAGCAGACTTTTCTGATAAATTAACAGAAAAACTTAATAGTCGTGCTTCTAAACTCTGAAAGGCAAATTTATTATCGGTATTATCAATTGATGAAAGGTATTTTTCGACAAAGTTAGTGTCTTTAAAAGAATTTAATCTATATAGAACTGAGGGATCAAGGCTCCACCAGTTATTTTCTATTCTAGTGGAAATACCTAAAAATTCCATGTCAAATTTATATCTGCTATCAACAATATTAGCAGGTTGGTAAAACATTGAAGTCGCACCTCCATAGTTATCATGTGAAAATGCAAGAAAGTCTTGTGATTTTAATGGAGAGTTTACAAAAAATAATAAAATAGCTAATACCGGAATTAGATTAAAACTTGACTTCATTGCCTGTGATTTTTAGTGATAAGTTATTCTATAACATTCATTCGCAAAGTTATAAAAATAAACTTTTGAAATACAATTAAAATTTAATGCCACCTTATTTATTATATAAATGGCAAAATGATAAAGTTGAAAAGTTCAAAAGCTAAAAGCCAAAATATTTAACCTGAATAAGGTTTAAATATAACAATGTTATATATTACCAATCTTTTCGGTAACATCTCTTTCTCTTATGTTGGATATTTTCGTAGTTTTTCCAATTTTTGATAGCTCTGTCATTTGTTTCAAAAATACCAGTAGTTTCAATATATTTAAGCTTATGGTTTATCATTTCTTTTTGTAATTCCGCTTGGAGAATTACTGCTGCTCCTGTGGAGTGATATTCTTTTAATACTCCGGTAAGCATTTGGTCCAGAGTATCTACACCATTTGCTTTTTGAGCTTTAAGAATATGAACAATTCCTAAAGGAAAAAGGTTTCCTTTTGCTTTTTGCATTGCTCTTGATAAAGAAGGCATACCAACAATAAATCCTATTGGTTTATTATCCATCTCTACTATTTTAACGAAATTAGGATTTAATATTTGTAAGTATTTATCGGCATAAAACTTTGCTTGTTTCTCACTTAGTTTTGAAACGAAAGGTAAAACATCAAAAGACCCATTTAGTATTTCAAAAATACTATTTATATAAGGTTTCATTTCGTCGGTGTTATTAAAAGAGATGACCTTAATCCCATATCTTTTTTTTATCAATTCGCTACCACGAACTGCTTTATTTTGTGCTTTTTCTCCTAATGTTAGTCTAAACTCAACCCAATCTATTTCTTTTTTATAGCCTATTTTGTCCATAAATTCCTTATAATAAGGCATGTGATAACTACTAGCAATGGATGGGAGATAGTCAAAACCCTCAATAAGCATACCTTGAATGTCAAGATTATTAAAACCTAATGGGCCATATACTCCTGACATACCTTTCTCTTTACACCAGTTTTCGGCTGTTTTTAATAGTGATTCTGCTACATTTATGTCTTCTATACATTCAAAGCGGGTAAATCTACCCATATTCTCATTTCTCTCTTCATTGTATTGGTGATTAATAATACCACCAATTCTTCCAACCACATTGTTATCTTTTATGGCTAACCAAAATTTTGTATCACAGAATTCAAAGGAAGGGTTTGTTTCTTCTTTAAGAGCTTTTAATTCATCATCTTTTATAGGAGGAACCCACATTTTATTGTTTTTGTACAATACAAATGGAAAGTTTACAAACTTTTTGTAATCTTCTTTATTTATCACTTCTTTAATATTGATACTCATATTATTAGCTTTTAGTATTTAATGGTTCAAAGGTATATAATAAAGCTATTCTAATAACAAAATAAAAATGTTTTAAAAATATCTATTTATTTCCTTCATAAAAATATTATGTAATTTTGAATTAAAAGCTACTATTTCTTTACCAAATAAATAATTATCTCCACCAGAGAAATCGCTTATTACTCCACCGGCTCTTTTTACAATAAAGCTACCTGCAGCAACATCCCAAGATTTTAATCCATATTCATAAAAGCCGTCAACGCGTCCACAGGCTACGTATGCTAAATCTATTGCTGCAGAACCTAGACGTCTTAATCCACGTGTGTTTTTAAGACAATAAGTAAATAACTCCATATAAGCATCTAATTTGGAGTAGTCATAGAATGGGAATCCAGTAGCAATAAGGGCATTGTCCAAACTATAGGTTTGTGATACGTCTATTGGTTGATCATTTAGAAAAGCAGGGCTGTCTTCCCAAGCATAAAATACTTCATCGAGGTTTGGTTCATATATCACTCCTAAAACAATATCATCATCTCGCTTCAAGGCAATAGAAACACAGAAAGGTGCAAGACCGTGAATAAAATTTGTAGTTCCATCTAAGGGATCTACTATCCAGTTGTATGTGTCTCCGACTTTGTTACTTGTTCCTTCTTCAGCTATAAAACCAGCAGGAGGAAATATCTTGGAAAGGCTTTCAACAATATATTTTTCTGCAGTTTTGTCAACATAAGTTACGTAATCATGTTTGCCTTTAGTCTGTACATTTTTTTCGCTAACTTTATGTTTTTCTTCCATCAAAAACTCACCAATCTGGCGGCTTAGTTCAACAACTCGCAAACATATTTCATCTAAATTTCCCATTATCAAATGATTATAATTAATAATCTTAAAATACTATTCGTTTCAAATATAATAAAAACCTTAGCTCGACATAAGATTTATCCTATAGAAAGCCTTTAGTATTTTAGATTTGTCATTAAGATGCAAGTTGTTACGATTGGTTATTAGTGCAAAGATTGGATAATATTAGCTTTCTTGCACGTAAATTTCGACAATTAAACTTTCTTAAATTTGTTCGTATTATCCAGATCTGCTTGTAGGTAAAGGTAAGTGCTTCTTAACAAAATTGAGTCCTATAGGCATTAATTATCTGAAACTGTGAGTAAATCTTATGTCTTGTTTAGCTTGAAATAAATATTAAACATAATTATTCTAATATAAATTTTAAATGTGCTGACAAGATAATATTTTCTACTTTTGTTTTTTGTTAGCGAAATTGTAAGTTGAATCCATTAAAGAAGTTAGTAGGACAAACGGCTGTTTACGGGCTTAGTAGTATTTTAGGAAGGATTTTAGGATACCTTCTGGTTCCTTTATATACATCTGTTCTTGTTAACTCAGCTTATGGCTCAGTAGTTGAGTTGTATTCATATATAGCTCTTACTCTTATAATATTGACATACGGAATGGAGACTGCTTTTTTTCGATTTGCAGAGTCTACAGGTAAACCAAAAGCTGTTTATAGTACAGCTTTTATTTCAATATTAACAAGCAGTTTGCTATTCTTACTACTTGTTTTTTTCGCAAAAGAAAATATTTCAGATATATTAAGATACTCTAATAAGCAAGAATACATAGTGTATTTGGCTTTAATTCTATTCTTTGATTCTATTAATACCATTCCTTTTGCTAATTTACGATTAGAAAATAAAGCTATACGATTTGTTATTATAAAACTAAGTGGTATATTTGTAAATATAGCTTTAAATCTATTTTTTATTTTACTTGTGCCATGGATTATTAGCAATAATGCTGATTCTAGTTTTTCGCAATGGATATTAACATGGTATATGCCTGATAATAAAGTTGATTATATCTTTATTAGTAATGTTGTTTCAAGTGGTCTGATGACTTTAATATTTTTACCTCAATGGTTTAAATTTAAATTAGAATTTAATTTTAAACTATGGAAGCAAATGCTTATTTACGCTCTACCTCTTTTAGTTTTTGGATTGGCTGGGGCTATTAATGAGGTTATTGACAGAGTGCTTTTAAAATATCTCCTGCCGGAAAATATAGCTATGGCTCAAGTAGGAATTTATGGAGCCGTATATAAGATATCAATATTAATGACCATTTTTATACAAGCCTATAGATATGCTGCGGAACCATTTTTCTTTGCTCATGAGAAACATAAAGATGCCAGAGAGATGTATGCAAATATGATGAAGTATTTTGTAATGGTTTCTTCTTCTATTTTTTTGGGGACAATGCTTTATATGGATATAATTATTCATTTTATAGGAAAAGATTTTAGGTCAGGTGCTCCTGTAATACCAATTTTACTTCTTGCAAATTTATTTTTAGGTATTTACTATAATTTATCTGTGTGGTATAAGCTTACTAATAAAACAAAATTCGGAGCTTATATATCTATAATAGGTGCCCTTATTACTCTGACTCTTAACTTTTATTGGATTCCCCGAATTGGCTATACAGGCTCAGCTTGGGCAACTTTTATTTGTTACGGTAGTATGATGTTAATGTCATATTTTATAGGAAAAAAGTATTATCCAATTCCCTATAATATTGGCAGAATATTATTTTACATTTTTCTTTCAGTTGCCTTTTATTTTATAAGCTTAAAGTTTAATATTGATGACCAGACTAAAAAGCTTTTAGTAAATACAGGAGTATTTATTTTATTTATTAGTATTCTTTTATTCATAGAAAGGAAGAATTTATTCGTGCGTGATAAGTAGATATTACCCCGGATTATTCACAAATAATCCTGACGATAAAGTAAAACTGTAAGAAAAGCTTATATATGACTTAGGTTAATAAATTTGGATGTTTTTCAAATACCCAAATTAGAGTTTTTCTAAATCAGCTTGTCCTGAACTTGTTTAGGGAGGCTTTTTCTGCATTGTACCCCGTTTTAACTGCTTATTTATACAAAATCGAAACGAATTGTATAAATAATGCGGATTAAGTAAATGAATGTATATTGATAATTATCCTATGAATTTTCTGTAATTTTAAAATAAAATTTAATAATTACAGTTAAAGAAAAGGCTGTGAACATTATTATATGGAAGATAAGTTACAATAATGTACATTTGCAAATTCATATTTATGAATTAGAAAATGTTAATTTTATTAGCATATAAATTATAACAAACAATATTAGCTATGGAAAAGAAACAAGCTGTAGAAACTAAAAAAGTAAATACCGTTGGCTATAAAGTTACAATAGGGATATTAGTTGCTATTATAGCGGTATTATTATGGATTTTGCTTTATTCAAGAGAGGAAATGAAGGCTGTTAAAATTGAAAAAGAGCAAATACAAATATCTTTAACCGGTGAAGTAGATTCCTTAATGGTGGAGCAGAAAAATATTAAAAGAGAATATGGTGAATTAAGCGAACAAGCAAGGCAGAAGGATAGTATTATTACTGCTAATGCTATTGAAATAAAGAAACTGATAGCCAAATCGGCAGACTATAGAAGAATAAAACGTAAACTAAATTATTTGCGTAAAATACAACAAAGCTATGTTGATCAGCTAGATTCATTATATACGGCTAACCGAAAGTTAAAAGAAGAGCTTAATGTTGCTCATGAGCAGATTAATAAGAAAGATCTACAAGCTAAAAAGTTAAATAAAGAGAAAGAACAATTAGCAAAGATTGTTCAAACGGGTTCAATTATTAAAGCTTATAATGTAAATGGGACTACCTATCATCTTAGGGGTAAAAATAAACGTGAAGTTGAGACCTTTAAGGCTAGAAGAGTGGATAGGGTCAAAATACGTTTTACAATTGGAGAAAACCCGCTCGCAATACCAGGAAAAAGATTTGTATATGTTAGGATAGCACGTCCTGATGGATTGATTATTAGTAAGGGAAAAGGTGATGAATATAGCTTTGATGCAAACGGAACACGTCTTCAATATTCCATGAAAAAGGAAATAGATTATCAGAATAAATCAATTAATATGGAGTTAAACTGGGATAAGCAAACTGATACCCCTGCTATGGTTGGTAAATATCATGTTGCAATTTATATGGATGGTAAGATGATAGGACAAAATCAATTTGAATTAGAGTAATATTTTAATTAATTTTTTTAAAAAAAGAGGTACTATATAAATATAATACCTCTTTTTTGTTTGTTCTTAATTCGTACTTAGACAATAAAACAACTAACATTAAATTGTTAAATTAAAACTAAATTTAGATATCATTAAATTGTTGTTGTAATTATCTTTACCCAAATTAGATTAGTATGAAGGATATTAGTATAGCAAAGCTGCATAGGTTGTTTTTAAGCAGTTCGGGAGTATGTATTGATACCAGAAAGGTTCAGTATGGTGATATTTTCTTTTGTCTAAAGGGCAAGCATTTTAATGCTAATGAATTTGCTAAAAAAGCACTTGAGAATGGTGCTATTTATGCTGTTATCGATGAGGAAGAATATTATATTGATGATAGAACAATATTGGTACATAATGTTTTAGAATATTTACAACAATTAGCGGCATTTCATCGTCGACAGTTTAATATTCCATTTGTAGGTATCACAGGAACTAATGGAAAAACAACGACAAAAGAATTGGTAAATGCAGTACTTTCAAAAGGATTTAAAACACATGCCACAAAAGGAAATTTCAACAATCATATAGGTGTTCCATTAACATTGTTGGCTTTACCTAAAGATACTGAAATTGCCATAATAGAAATGGGGGCAAACCATATTGGTGAGATTGAAGAACTTTGTAAGATTGCAGATCCTAATTATGGTATTATAACTTCTATAGGAAAGGCTCATTTAGAAGGTTTTGGCAGTATTGAGGGAGTAGTAAGGACTAAAATCGAATTGTATAAATCAGTAGGACAAAGTGCAGGAACCGTATTCGTAAATTCAGATGATGATCGGCTTATGAAATTATCTGAAGGAATTGAAAGAATAACATATGGTAGAAGGTTCGATGCTGATATTAATTTTGAAGAGAATAAGGGTTCTACTTTTGCGAGTTTAAAATGGAGTGGACATGAAATTAATTCTCAACTTGTTGGTAGTTACAATGTTGATAATATGGCTGCGGCTATTGCAATAGGAGATTATTTTCAGATTAAATCACTACAAATTGCTCAGGCATTAAGAGAATATACTCCTGAAAATAAGCGTTCACAATGGTTAAAAACTGATAAAAATGAAATAGTTTTAGATGCATATAATGCAAACCCAAGTAGTATGTCTGTGTCTCTGGAGAGTTTTATGTCAATTAACCATCCAAATAAATGGATAATTCTTGGTGATATGCTTGAGTTGGGAGAGGAAAGTAGGGAAGAGCATAAAAGAATACTGAATTATTTGAATAGTTTTAAGAAGGAGCAGGTGGTCTTAGTAGGACCTGAGTTCATCATGAGCGATAATGAAAATAAATATAATTCCTTTGAAACTACTAAGATAGCTAAAGAATATATTGTTGCAAATCCTATCTCTGATGCTCTAATTCTTATTAAAGGTTCCAGAGGAATTGCTTTGGAGGAATTATTAGAGTATCTATAATGGCAAAATATAAAACCATAGGGATTATGTCTGGCACTTCTCTCGATGGTGTTGATTTGGCTTACTGTTTTTTTGATAAGAAACATGGGGTGTGGGAATTTGAAATTGTAAAAGCAATTACCATTCCTTATAGTAATGAATGGAAATCTAAATTAAGAAATGCTAATAACCTTTCATCTGCCGATTTGGTAAGATTGGATATAAAATTTGGGCATTATCTGGGTAAATTGTGCCAAACATGGATAAGGCGTCAGCAGTTAGATCCTAATCTTGTAGCATCTCATGGACATACTGTTTTTCATCAGCCGGAAAGTGGGTTTACTTTGCAAATAGGAAATGGTGCAGCAATTGCGTCGCAACTAGTAAACTGTGATTTAGTTTTTGATTTTAGAACCCAAGATGTTTCTATGGGAGGGCAGGGAGCCCCTCTTGTGCCAATAGGTGATAAATTACTTTTTGGCGAATATGCTGTTTGCTTAAATCTTGGAGGAATAGCGAATATCAGCTTTGAGAATGATGGTAGAAGAATAGCGGGAGATATAGCTTTTTGTAATATGCCATTAAACTATCTGGCAAATATGTTGGGTAAAGAATTTGATAATAATGGGGAAATTGCTAGTAGTGGTAATATTAATAAGGAATTATTGTTGCAATTAAATAATTGGGATTATGTAAATTATAAATTTCCAAAATCTCTAGGTAGAGAGGAGTTTGAAAATCGCTTTGAATCAATTATTAATAATTCAAAACTGGCAGTTGAAGACCAAATGCGAACATGGATAGATTATATTAGTTCGCAAATAGCAAATGAAATTAATAAAATTGAAGGAAAAGTGTTGGTAACGGGAGGAGGTGCTATGAATATATTCTTGATAGAAGAATTGAAAAGAAAAGTTAATAATGAATTAATTATTCCGGATATTTCTTTAATTGAATTTAAGGAAGCTCTTATTTTTGCATTTTTAGGAACTTTGAGAATGGAAAATGAGGTTAATATATTGGCTTCGGTTACTGGTGCAAGTAGGGACCATTCGTCGGGAAGTATAATTTTTAATAGAAATAGAAATAATTTATGATAGAACAAGAAATAATAAAATCAACAGAGCAATATTTGATTGAACAGTTTAGTGGAGAGTCAACGGGGCATGACTGGTATCATATCCGTAGAGTGTGGCGATTGTCAAAATCTATTGCTGAAAAGGAAGGTGATATGGATATGTTTGTTGTAGAAATGGGAGCGTTGTTACACGATATTGCCGACCATAAATTTTATGATGGTGATGATAAAATTGGCCCTATTAAAGCAAGAGAATATCTTTCTAAATTTGAAATTGAAGATGCCAGGCTTGAAAAAATTATTGATATTGTTAAGGAAATTAGCTTTAAGGGAATGGGAGTTCCAACAAAGATGAGTAGTAGGGAAGGTGAAGTAGTGCAAGATGCAGATAGATTGGATGCTATGGGAGCAATAGGTGTTGCAAGGACTTTTGCTTATGGAGGTTCTAAAGGAAGAACAATATATGACCCAATGGTGAAGCCGGTGTGTCACACATCTTTTGCAGCATATAAAATGAGTACTGCTCCTACAATAAATCACTTTTATGAAAAACTTCTTGGATTAAAAGATAGGCTAAATACGGATACAGGGAAAATAGAAGGAGAAAGGCGGCATTTATTTATGGAGGAATTCTTGAAAAATTTTTATCAAGATTGGGATGCAATTGTAAGATAATGTAAGTTGAATTTATGTATTATATTTTTTTGTTATTTTTGCCTTATAATCATTAATTATTAGAAAATATTTTATTACTTATGAAGAAATTTAAATTAAGTGTATTATTCATTGCACTAATTGGCATTACATTTAGTGCACAGGCTCAAGATAAAATTGGTATTAGAGGTGGGTTTCAATCTGGAAACTTTTATGACTCAGGCTCTCTATTTGATAAAAACTTAAACACTTTTTATGTTGGTGTTTTCAAAGAATTTAAAATAGTTCCTCTTGTAAAGTTTAATGCCGGTATTGATTTCAATCAAAATGGATCTATTAATGATTCTATGTCAATAAAGTTGAGCTATATTAGTATTCCTTTAAATGCTAAAATTAAATTAGGACCAATATATGGAGTTGTTGGTGCTGCCCCTTCTTTTAAAGTGGCTGAGAAATGGGAATTAAATGAAAGCAAAATTGATATTGATAAATATAAGTCTAACTTTTTTGATGTACCTGTTTTTATTGGGTTAGGTTTTAAGGTTGCGATTATTTCAATAGAAGCTAGATATTATATTGGAACTATGAGTGTTAACGATAATACAATATCTGGTTTGAAGGATTTTAAAAGTCAATATTTACAATTAGGTTTAGCTCTTTCTATATAAAAAGGATAAAGTATTTCTATAAAACTTATTTTGTAATTGTAGTTGAAAGCTACAAATATTCTATTTTATAATAGTTTATTTGTGGTTTTTTTTTGGCTGTACAATAAAGTGGTCCCGCTAAATAGGACAGCTTTTGTATGAATAATGCGGGTTAATTATAAAAATAGAAATTTTAATTGTTTCCTACTTATATAAGACAAAATGACTGATAAGGCGTTACTGTAACGACATTATGGCATATAAAATCTGCAATAATGGAATATATCTCCAAATGGTATAAAAATTGAAAAGTCAATTTCGAGTTTAATTAAGGAAAATAGAATTAATGTTTAACTAAAAATATAGGAGATTAAATTATGTTAGTAGTAAAGAAAAACCAACAGCCAACAATTAGCGATTTTGTAAATCAATTTTTCAATAATGATTACTTAAATCAAGTAGAAGAAAGCTTTAACGTATTGCGTCCAAAAGCAAATATCAAGGAAACAGAAAAGTCATATGTGATTGAAATGTTGGTTCCTGGATTTAGCAAGAAAGATTTTGCAATAGAAGTTGAAAATGATAGTTTAAAAGTAAGTGCTAAGATTGGTAAGAAAGAAAAAGATACAGTAGATAACTATATTCACGAAGAGTTCTCTAAAATGAATATTGAAAGGAACTTTTCTCTAAGCAATAATGTTGATACTAAAAAAATATCGGCTTCATATACTAATGGAATTTTAAATATTACAGTTCCTAAGAAAGAAGAAACTATCATTAAGAAAATGATAGAGATTAAATAAAAGGTGTTAGATTATAAAATGGAAAGCTATCCGTGATAATGGATAGCTTTTGGTTTTTTGTAAAATGCAAAAAGGGTGAATCAACATTATTGAATCACCCTTTTATTATTTTATTTGAATTTTTTAATATACTTCTTTAAAGCATCTTTATGAACAAGAAAATCCATCATTTTAAGTTTTACATAGTCCTCACTAAAGAAATAATACCCAAACTCTTTGCTATTAACATCGATATTTCTGGATCCTGAACTAGAGTCCTTAATAAGATACCACATTTTGTCATTTTTATCTTTCATATAGCCAACCATATGCATTCCATGGTCGTCCGTAGTTGTTTTGTTTGAGAATCTAAACTGGCGTGCAGCATCATTTATATAAGCTGATGGAATATCAAAATCAGGAATTAATGCAACATTTGTTTCACGAGAAAATCCAGCTTCAGAAACATCACCACCAATAGCTACTGTGTAACCGTTTTCAATTGCATAGTTTAATACTGCCATAAAATCATCCAGAGGCATATTATAATAATCTTTATTATGCCACCAATTATCTGTTACTTCATATTCAACTTGTTTCCAGTATGGTTGTTGCATATAACTCAATACATCTACATAGTCATTCATGTTTAATTGTAAGTAATTCTTCAAAAATGATTTTGGTGTATATTCTGTCCCTTTATAAGTGAACTTTGCAGGAGGAGTTCCCATATAATGATCCATTATTGATTTTATGGTAGCTATTACATCTTCTTCATTCCAAGCATTAGTTGCTTTTATATTAGAGAGATAAGTTTTCATTTCTTTAGCCATTGCAGCATGAGAATAAAATTTTCTTCCATCCTTAAAACCATCAAATATTTCTCTTGGCATTGCTCCGTAATCTTTCATAATACGTGTAACGGCATTACTTTCTGAACCCTCGCTAAAAACTGTTGTTCCTCGTGAAGCAACATAGCCTTTTGCTTTTTCCACATATTCCCAATAAACTCCATACATTTCTGATAATTTTACTTCTTTTTTGTGAAGTCTGTATATCTCTGATTCAAAAAAAGATGTAGTTGAGAAATTCCAACAAGTACCTGTGTTTCCTTGAGATGTGGTTGGTTGATGCCAATATGTATGGTCTTTATAATCGGCTATTTTATTAGGAAGCTCCATTCCTGATTGGTCCATCTGAAAACGCTTATCCTTTTTTGCTGCTTTTTTTACTTCTTTAATATGTCTAACATCTTTTAGGATAAAATTTTGATAATATCCAGGTTTATACTCCTTAAAATTAGCTTTATCCTTAGATTGTCCAAAGCTTTGAATTGATGGTAATAAAGCTATTGCCATTAATGCTATAAATAGGTTCTTCATTTGTTAAAAGTTTATATTAGTTTGTTAAAAAATATTGACTTCAAAATTAATGCTTTTTATAATATAATATTGTATTATTATTTGTTTATCGCTCTAGTTATAGATTATTTTTTATGTTTGAGGTTTGTATTTTATTACATTTGTTAACTTTAAGATATTTGATAATGAAATTATTAATGATTTAATTATGGATGCAATTTTTTATAGTGGAATAATATTGTTTGCTGGATTTGTTTTTGGAGAATTAGTAAATTTAATAAAATTACCTAAGGTTACTGGATATATTTTAGCAGGTGTGCTATTAAATCCGGGATTAATAGATTTTATTCCAAAAGAAATGACTACTCATACGGATCTTATTACAGATGTCTCTCTTTCGTTTATAACGTTTTCAGTGGGGGGGACATTGCTATATTCTAAAATAAAGAATCTAGGGAAAAGCATATTACTTATTACAATATTTGAAGCTGAATTTGCATTTGTGTTAGTATTAATAGGAATATTTTTATTATCTCCTTTGCTAGTTCATTTCACTTCTGCAACAAGCTTAACAGTTTATATACCGCTGGCTTTGTTTTTTGCAGCATTAGCTTCTCCAACAGACCCTTCTTCCACTTTAGCGGTAATGCACCAATATAAAGCTAAAGGAAAAGTCTCTTCTACTATAATGGGAGTCGCAGCTTTTGATGATATTTTTGGATTATTGAATTTTAGTATCGCTTTATCTGTAGCTCAAGTGATAGTTAGTGGTAAAAGCTTTGCGTTTGAATCTTCAATTCTTTCACCTCTTTACAAAATATTTGGGGCTTTAATACTAGGTGCTGTTATGGGTTTTGTGTTGAATAAACTTAGTGTATATGTAAAAAAGGAAACTGCTGGGAACCTTGTTGTTGTAATATTTGGTGTATTGTTAACATCCTTTGGATTAGCGCATTATATAGGTGTTGATGAGTTATTGACTACTATGACTGTTGGAATTATGGTTGTAAATTTTAACCCATATCAGGAAAGAATATTTGAAATTCTAACCGAAAATACGGAGGAGCTAATTTTTGTTTTATTTTTTACACTTAGTGGTTTGCAATTAGATTTTAATGTCCTTTTTGATTATTTACCATTGGCTTTAGTGTTTGTTGGACTTCGATTTATTGGTAAATTCTTTGGAACTAAATTTGGAGCAAATATTTCTAATGCTGATAAGAAAGTTAAGAAGTTTACTTTTGGAGGTCTCATTCCTCAGGGAGGTATTGTAATTGGACTTGCATTAATTGTTAAACAACATGCAGAATTTAGTCATATTGCAGATATAATTATCAGTGTTATTATAGGTGCTACAATTATACATGAGTTTGTAGGTCCTATTTTAGCTAAATATAGTTTGAAAAAAGCTGGTGAGATAAATTGATTTTAATTATATTAATATGTCATTAGCTTAATAATATTGTCTCTTTATCATTTATTAAATTACATTAGTGCCCGATAAAAAATATACAAATAGAGGCAAATCTCTTATTATTTTAAGGTTTTAGAATGGTGATTTTAATTTAACCTTGTTATTGAATTAATTGTCAATAATTTATATTTTTAAATTTTATCAAACAATAATAATTTAATTATATACAAAAATCAAGATAGTATAATCAAAAAAAATAATAAGATTTTAATTTGAAGACTAATAAGTTTTTATGTAAATTTGTTGATTAAACTATAAATAAAATTGTTTACGATGAATAAGACTCTATTTTTATTTTTAATATTATTTTTTGTTAGCGTGATAAGCTCACAAAGTCTTGTAGCTCAATCTTCCAATGTTCTTCAGGATACGATAAAAGTACTTACTAAAAAGGAGAAGCAGGAAGCCGAGAAAATGTATAACGAGGGTGTAATATTTTTTAAGAGTAATAAATATGATGCTGCCATATCAAAATTTAATCAGGCTATTGTAATCAGAGCAAAATTTCCGGAAGCTTTTTATAATATGGCATCAGCTAAGTTTGCGAAAGGTGATTTAGTATCTGCTATTCAGAGTTTTAATTATGCAATTACCTTAAATCCTACTGCTAAATATTATCTTGCCAGAGGTATAGCGGAGTATCAATATAAGGAATACCAAGGAGCTAAATCAGATTTCAATAAAGCAATAGAAAAAGACAGTGGTGAGTATCGTATTGATGCTTATTACTATATTGGATGTGTATATTTTGGACAAGAAAAATATGATGAAGCTATTGAAAACTACACCAAGGCAATTGAAATGGATGACAAATACACCTTTGCATATCATGATAGAGGAAGTGCCTACCGTATGAAGAATAAATATCAATTAGCACTCTCAGATTATAGAAAAGCAATACAGCTAAACCCAAATATGGCAATTGCTTTTAATAATATGGGTTCTGTAAAGAAGTTGCTAAAAGATTATCAAGGAGCTTTAATTGACTACTCTTCTGCAATTAGCTTAGATTCTAATAATGCAATAGCATATAACAATCGCGGAACTGTGTATAAAGCATTAAATCAGACTGATAAAGCAATATATGATTTTTCAAAAGCCATCGCAATAAATCCTTCATATGCCATTGCTTATAGCAATAGAGCTAATCTGAAATTTAGTAATAAAGATTATGAAAATGCACTTAAAGATTATGATAGAGCTTTGGAACTTGATGCTAACTATGGTATAGGATATTTAAACAGAGGTATTTGTAAAGAAATGATGAGGGATGATGAAGGGGCTTGTAAAGATTGGTCAAAAGCAAATGCATTAGGAGTTAATTTGGCTGGTGATTATTTGAACGCACAATGTAAATAGTGGTTTGCAGCATAACTGTCTTATTGAAAAGAAACAAACAGTGAAACTAAGACCTAAACTATTAAAACTAATATATTGATTATGATAAAGTATAATTCTATTAAAATATTATCAAGTTTCTTAATAATATTTTTTTCAATAATAAACTTACAAGCACAGAATATTGATAGTGCAGCTGTCGATACTAAAGTAGATTCTATTAAAGTTGAAAAAGTTAAAAAAGAAAAAACTCCAAAAGTTAAAGTTAGTGATTCGACAAAGCTAATGAATGACCTTATTAAAAAAGCTGATAGAGTTTTTTATGCTGATGAAAAACGCTATGAAAAAGCTTTGGACCTTTATCTTCAAGCTGAGAATATGGGGGCTAAGAGTTCAGATTTATATTATAATATTGCTTATTCATATTATAAAATGAAACAATATTCTAATGCAAAGAATTATTTTCAAAAAATGATTCCTACTGATAGCTCTTCTAATATGAAATTATATTATTATTTAGCCAGGATAAATGCATTGGAATATAATTTTGATACAGCAATAACCCAGTTTGATACTTATAAACGAAGTCTTAATCCTGACCAATTAAATGAAGAAGGTAAGGATATTCGTAAAAGGATAAAAGAATGTGAAACAGCTAAAGAGTTTATTAAAAATTCAGGAACCTCTTTTATTGATATTTTGGATACAAATATTAATACATTATATGTTGAATATGCACCTATTGTTAGTTTAGATGATAGCTTGTTGTTTTTTACAGCTCGTCGTCCTGATAATATTGGAGGGGGTAGAGATAATGAAGGATTATATTACGAGGATATTTATTTTTCTAAGAAAGACAGCAATGGTAATTGGACCAAAGCACAAAATATGGGCAAGGGAATTAATACTTCCGAGCATGATGCCGCTGCTGGATTATCAGCTGATAAAAAACAAATACTGATATACAGAAGTAGTGGTAATGGCGATTTGTATTTAGCAAAAAGAAACACTGATGGATGGTCTAAAGCGAAAAAACTTAATAAGTATATTAATACAGCTTCACATGAAGCTTCAGCTTCTTTCTCTTATGATATGCTCAAATTGTATTTCACTAGCGATAGAGAAGGTGGTTACGGAGGATTAGATATTTATGTTAGCAATATTGACGAGAAAGGTAATTGGGGAGAGGCGGAAAATCTTAGAGGTAAAATAAATACGCCCTACGATGAAGTTAATTTAGTGCCATTGCCTGATGGCAAGACTTTTTATTTTACTTCCAGTGGGCATAATTCAATGGGCGGTTTAGATATTTACAAAATAGAATATAAAGACAGTATGTGGAGTGATGCTATCAACCTGGGATATCCAATAAATACTCCAAATGATGATGTTCTTTACAGCATTTCTGCTGATGGTAGTATTGCATATATAGGTAGGTCAAATTCTGATTCTACTAAGCATGATATTTATAAGCTTACTTTTATGAAGACGGCTAAACCAACTATCGATGATATTGATGTTGTGGATTTAGCAATAGAAAGATATGGTGAACTTTTACCGGAAATTGAACCAGCTGTTAATATTCAAAAAATGAATTTATCAGTTCTCAAAGGTAAAATTACTGACCAATTATCAGGTGAACCAATTTTTGCTAGTATAGAATTGACTGATAATTCTACAAATCAAGTTGTTGCAACATTTCATTCAAATGAGCAAACAGGAGATTATCTGGTTTCTTTACCTTCAGGTAAAGATTATGGAATTGCTGTGAAAGCTGAAAATTGCTTGTTTTATTCTGACAATGTATCAGTTAAGAAAACAAAAGGTTATAACGAAATTGTAAAAGATATTCAGTTGCAAAAAATAACTGTTGGTAGTAAAGTAGTTCTTAAAAACATATTTTTTGCAACAGGTAAGGCTACATTGACTAAATCATCCGAAACTGAACTTCAAAATTTACTTAAGCTAATGAATGATATTCCAACCCTTAAGATAGAAGTATCAGGACATACTGATAATGTTGGTAGTGCTAAGAAGAACAAATCGCTAAGCGAAAGAAGAGCCAAAGCTGTTGTTGATTATTTAGTGGCCAATGGTATTTCAATAGATAGAATGGTATATAAAGGTTATGGATTTGAAAGACCGATAGCTTCGAATAAAACTAAAGCAGGTCGCCAACAAAATCGAAGAACAGAATTCGAAGTAATATCGCGTTAATATGATTAAAAATAATCTACTGGCAATACTGTTGCTGATCTCAACTCTTGCTTTTGCACAAAGAGATGTAGAGTTTATTAAGGCTAATTTTCCTGATAATAAGGTAGAATTAAAAGATGCTTTAAAGAATATAGAAGATGGCGATTACTATTATAATCTTGGCAGCTCTAATATTGAAATAGCATTAGATTATTATCTTAGAGCTAATAAATTTAATCCTAATAGTTCAGAATTGAATTATAAAATAGGGCTTTGTTATTTAGAAGCAAAGCCTGTAAAAGAAGGAATAAAGTATTTTAAGAAAGCCAAGAAACTTAACCCCAAAGTTAACGATGATTATTACTGGTATTTTGCTAAAGCATATCATTTGGATTTACAATTCGATACAGCCATAAAGTATTATAAGTACTATAAAGATAATTTGCCACCAAGTAAGGCTTCTGAGATAGATAATATAGAGCGGAGTATCGAAGAATGTAAGAATGGAAAAGAGTTGATAAAAAAGCCGGTAAGGGTTTTTATCGAAAATATAGGTTCTACAATAAATGGTGAGTATCCTGATTATGGTGCCGTTGTGAATATGGATGAGTCGATGATATTTTATACTTCCAGACGGCCTACAACAACCGGGGGTAATCGTAATCCGTTGGATATGATGTATTTTGAAGATGCCTATTGGAGTATTAAGAGAAATGATTTATGGTTGCCTGCAAAAAATATGGCTAAACCAATTAATACTGTTGGACATGACGCTGTGGTTGGTATTGCACCCGATGGGCAAACTTTGCTTATATATAGAGACAATAATAGTGGGGATATATATTGGAGTAAACAAAAGGGAGATAAATGGACAAAACCTAATGCTTTTCCTGAGCCTATAAATTCTAAATATCAAGAATCTTCAGCTGCTTTTTCTTATGATGGTAAAAGAATTTTCTTTGTTAGTAATAGACCAGGTGGTTATGGTGGCAAGGATATATATTATTGTGATAGAATGAAAAATGGAAAATGGGGGAAAGCTATAAATCTTGGTAATACTATTAATTCTTCTTATGATGAAATTGCTGTATTTGTACAAGCAGATGGAAAGACAATATATTTTAGTTCTGAAGGCCATTATGGAATGGGTAGTTTCGATATTTTTAAATCGGTTTATGAAAATGGGAAATGGAGTAAACCTGAAAATCTTGGATATCCAATAAATTCTCCAGACCCTGATGTGTTTTTTAGTATAGGGGCTTCTGGTAGAAATGCATATTTTTCTAGTAATAGAGAAGAAGGAATGGGTGACCAAGATATTTATAAAATTATCTTTTTGGGGCCAGAAAAAAATCCTGTTTATTCTACTGAGGATCCGTTAATTGCTAGCAATACGATGGGATTTAAAGAGGCTGATATTGAAAATAAGATTAGTATGCAATCAAGTCAACTCACTCTGTTGAAGGGGATTGTTATAGACGAAATAACGGAGGCGCCTATTGAAGCAAAAATTGAACTTATTGATAATGACGAAGGAGAAGTGCTTGCTACTTTTAATTCTAATAGCGCAAGTGGTAAATATCTAATTTCATTACCGTCGGGACATAACTATGGTTTGTCAATAAGTGCTGATGGCTATTTGTTTTATTCTGCCAATTTTATTATTCCTAAAGCTGAAGCTTATAAAGAAGTGGTAAAAGATGTTAAGTTGCAGAGAATAGAAATTGGTAAGGGCATTGCATTGAAGAATATTTTCTTTGAATATAAGAAAGCTAACCTAAATAAGGAATCGAAGGTAGAGTTAAAAAGATTGGTTAACTTAATGATAAAATATCCTACTCTAAGGCTTGAAATTAGTGGGCACACTGATAATGTCGGCGATGAAGAATATAACCAGAAATTATCTCTCCGAAGAGCTAATGCCGTGGTTGAATATTTGGTGCGTAATGGTATTCAATCTGATAGGCTTGTGGCTAAAGGTTATGGCTTTTCTAAACCAATTGCTAGCAATGATAGTGAGTTGGGACGTCAGCAAAATAGGAGATCCGAAATTAAAGTGATAGGAAAGTAGTGCTTGGAAATAATAATCTCCTTTAAATATTGTTATTGGAATATGAATTACTCAAAAGTTGTCTGGATTAGTGTTTTCTTGCTTTTTTGTTTTAATGTTAATGCTCAAGAGGAAAATGAAAAAGACTTAATACAATTTTCTGGTGTTGTTGTTACTGCCGATAGCCTTAAACCTATACCGTTTGTTAATATTCGTATTGCTGGAACAACATTGGGTACATCTGCCGACTATTATGGTTTCTTTTCTTTTGTAGCTCATAAAGGTGATACAATATTATTTAGCTATGTAGGTTTTGGGACTTCTAGATATTATATTGCTGATACTCTATCTTCAACGCGCTACTCGCTATTTCAGATGATGCAAACGGATACAATACTGTTAACAGAAACAGTCATTTATCCTTGGCCAACAATTTCCGCATTGGAGTATGCTATTATTAATCATAAAGTTCAGGAGGATGACTATGATAGAGCAATGAAGAATCTGGCAATAGAAGAAATGAAAGAGAGAGGCGATGCTTTAGCAATGGATGGCGCAATGAATTATCGTTATCAAATGCAGCAAAGAGTTAATAAGGCATATTATAATGGTCAATATATGCCATACCAATGGTTAAATCCTTTTGCATGGGCAGAATTTATAAAAGCGTGGAAAGAAGGAAAATTTAAAAAGAAGAATTAGTGAGTTTTTATTTTTGAATAGTTTTCTTGCTTAGCTTTATTATTAAATAACTTATAATAAAGGTTACAAAACCTGCAGCCAATGCCAATATAAAAGCCCCAATAATATATTGATAAAGACTGTAGCCCATTTTATTAATAAAAATTCCATATTCTCCAATTTCTATATATTTTAAATTATCGAGTATTATTTGCATATCTGAATTTCCAAATATTACACCCCCAAGCCAGTAACTTGCTATAAGTATAAAAGGGATAAGTGGGGGAATACTGATATTTGCAGCTACTATTACTAAAGCTTTATTCAGTTTCATTTGCTGTGCCAAGAAGAATGCTACTAACATTTGAAATCCCCATATCGGAACTATGCCCATAAAAACGCCAAAACCTAACGTAAAACTAACCTTCTCGTCGCTTTCGTTATGTGCAGTAATTTGTTCTTTTAGGATTTTCCTTAAGTCATTTTTAAAAAAATAAAGTATAAAATCTCTTGGTTTTATATATAATAAAGCAATAGTGGTAAGAATAGCATTTAATACACTAATTCTAAAGAAATCTTTAAAAGGTCTAAAATGAGAGACTCTTTCATCTTCATTATAATATTTTACTCCTACATTCACGGAGTCTACTTTGACTCCTCTCCACGAACTACGTATTAAAACTTCAATTTCGAATTCGAATTTCTTAGTATAAAATTTTAATTCTTTATATTCTTCAATAGGGTATAGGCGGTAACCTGTTTGAGTGTCAGGTTGTTTATCTCCTGTTTCAACCCAATACCAGAAATTTGAAAATCGATTACCAAAACTACTTTTGCTTGGTATTCCTTCCTGATTCATATTCCTATTACCGAGAATAAGGCAGGCTTCATTTTGCTCATCGAGCTTGTCAATAAATAAAGGGATATCTTTTGCAAAATGTTGACCGTCTGAATCTATGCTAATAGCATATTTATATCCTTGTTTAGTTGCTATTTTGAAGCCTTGTCGTAATGCCCAACCTTTACCTACATTGTCTTTATATGAATGAACAATTATTTTGTTGCCAAAATTCTTAAGAATTTCAAGTGTGCTGTCAGTACTTCCATCATTTATTACTATAAGAGGTGCATTATAAGATAAAATATCAGAAATAACTTGCTCAATGGTCCCTGCATTATTGTAGGTTGCCATTATAACACAGCAGTTTAGTTCTTGAAATTTATCTTTTAAGTCTGGCATTATTTTGTGTATTCAGCTGAGTATTTTAACATAGTTTTATTTCCTTCAAGAGTGCTTTTTATTGTCGCTTTTAGCTTAATTGTGTCTGCAATGTTCCACTTTAAGTCAATAATTAAATTTGAATTTTCTAATGGATTAATCATTCCAAGATACTTTATATTTTTCGCAGCAATTAATAAAACAGATTCTCCCAAAGCATTTTCTAATAACTCTTGTACTATCTCAATTTGAATAGCTCCTGGAAGGAGAGGAAATTTAGGGAAATGTCCTTGATATATACTATGTTTAGTGTTTAACGCAATTCTGTAAACAGCGGAGTCTTCCGATATGTTTTTTTTTCTCTATTATGTAATATTTTTCTAAACTCATGGGCAATTATTTTATGAAAGTAAGTTGTATAGAAAGCCTATTTTGGTGATGGTGAATTGAAATGCTTTTAGGATATGGATTCTTGATATTTGCTATTATGGTGGTTTCCCTTTTTATGAAAAATTTACTTCGTACTATTTTATTTATATCGCCATAATTATTGCAATAGTATTTTCGTTTTCCTTGGTAATAATAAGTATATATTTCCCCCTCTTTATTATATTTTACTTTTGCTTTTTCCCAACTGGCAAAATTTAAAAATAAACTCTCGAAATCTCTTCGCAACGTATTTATAATTATCTTTTTATCGAGATATTTAATGCAAGAATGAAGGACAAAAGGTTTTTCTTTATTATCAAAAAATTCCATTTCAAATATCTTCATTCCCAACTCCGTAACCATTGCTACTCTATAAGAATTGCTATCGCTTTTCTTAATAATAAGCATACCACTTAGTATTTTTTCCTTATAGTTGATTTTAGCACGATAAAGATATTTGCCCTTTAAATCCGAAAATATTGAAATAGATTCTGCTGGTATCTTTTGCTGATGTGCTTCTACCAATTTTGGACTTAAAATACTAAGAACGAAGCTTAAAAATACTATCTGGAATTTGCCCATTTATTATTCTTTGATTGAATTTTATATATGTATAATCGTCTGTATTTTCGTTTAGTTTTATGCCTATTACTCCAAAATCTATTTTGTTAAAATATATTTCAATACTATTTAAAACATCTGTCATAGCTGTATTTTGTGGTAATAAGCGCGCCATATATTCATTATTACTAGAAAAATATTCAATTTTAAAGTCTTTAGAACTTAATATATTTCCATTTAATGAACTCAAAAGTAATTTATTTATTTCCTTAAATATAGGATTTGATGACATATCATATTCTTTTAGGCTTTCTTCATCTTTTATTTGTACTTTGTTTTTAGTGAGCACTATAGTGTAGGATATTGGAGTGTTGTATTGCCAACGGATAGAATTTGGCTTTTTAAAATAGAACTCTCCTTTACTTATTATTACTTCTTCAAATAAGTCTAGATGTTTTTCTTGGATAAAATCGCTATGAATATTTATTGTAGAATTTGCTTTTAATATAATTTTCTGTTTTAAACTTTCCGGATTTTCAATTTTTACATAATCATGTTTTTCAATACTCTGAATTGAGTTTAAAGTAGTAGTTCTAAAACTGATAAAAACCAATAGTAAAACTAATATGCTATTTAAAGATTTTTTGTACAATGTCATATATTTATAGTTTTATCGGCTATATGAGTCGCCTGAAAAAAATATTCATTCCTCTTTGTATGCCTGTTAGCAGGCAGGCGTTTAATGACTATTTTTTGTCAAAGTCTACACCGACTTTTCATCGGTCTCCGTTTCATAAGCTTTTAAGTTTAATAATTGATCGATATTTACAAATTTGAAGCCTGTTTGCTCCGCATATGGTATTAGAAAGTCTAGAATCTCCAGTATTCCTTCATGATTGTCATGTAGAAGTATTATATCACCACCATTTAGTTTTCTGCGAAGTAATTTAATAACCTTTTTAGTTGTGCGTTTTGTGTCGTATGTGCGTAAGCTCCATGCTATTGGCGTAACCTTAGTTTGACGAATAGCACGAGCAATATTTGGATGAGTTATCCCAAATGGTGGTCTAAAAAAATTGGGCCTTTTCCCAATAATATTTTGAAGAACATCATTGGCTTTCTCTATTTCTTCTACAGCAGCAGATGTTTTGATAAAATCGAATTTTTTACTGTGATAATAAGAATGATTGCCGATAATATGTCCTTGTTCAACAATTTTTTTTACTATG
>Ga0256842_1000305_pt1 | contig 43224 bp, 45 predicted proteins | sample 4559240metaG_FD_185973 | JGI IMG/M metagenome (GOLD analysis project Ga0256842, IMG submission 185973) | Hydrothermal vent microbial communities from Guaymas Basin, Mexico - 4559-240 | ecosystem: Environmental > Aquatic > Marine > Hydrothermal vents | place: Mexico: Guaymas Basin | collected...
AAAGCACTTTCGAGAGAATATCTATTTTCTATATGTAAATCATTAAAGTTATTAGTGGTTGTTTCTACATCTCCAGGTTTAAAAGTGTGATGAATAACATTAGCTCCAATTTTTATTTTATTATTTTTATTTAGGTAATAATCGAAGTCTTGTTTTAAATTAAAATCGACTATAGAAGATCCTATTTCGACCAATCCGTTTTGAATATTAATTTTGTAGCTGTAGTCACTATAGATGAGTGTGGTGTTCGAAAATATTTTATTGTTAAAAATATGATTCCATCGGAGAGTTCCTGTTTTATTTCCCCAATCGAAACCAAATTTATCACCAAAGCCAAACTTGTCTCTACCAAAATATCCCGATAAAAAGATTCTATCGTTTTCTCCAATTTTGTAATTGGCTTTTAAGTTTAAATCGTAAAAATATAAAGAGGAATTTTGGGTGGCCTCATCATTTGAAAATTTTAGAAACATATCGGCATAGGTTCTTCGTCCAGAAATTAGAATCGAACCTTTGTTTTTTACAATTGGAGCTTCAATAGTTAGCCTCGAAGAAATTAATCCAATACCACCATTTACGGATAGTTTTTTAGAATTTCCTTCTTTCATTTTTATATCCATAACCGAAGATAATCGACCGCCGTACTGAGCTGGTGCAGCGCCTTTATAGAGCTTGACATCTTTAATTGCATCGGAATTAAATACGGAAAAGAAACCCATAAGATGAGATGCGTTATACACTGGAGCTCCGTCTAAGAGAATTAAATTTTGGTCAGCTCCTCCACCTCTTACAAAGAATCCTGAGTTACCTTCACCTGCCGATTTTATTCCAGGCATTAATTGAATAGTTTTGATAATATCCTGCTCTCCAAGCAGAACAGGAATCATTTTAACGTCTTTGATATCTAATTTAGTAACACTCATTTCGTTGGAGGTTACATTTTTGTTTTCTTTTTCGGCCGTAACAACAACCTCGTCTATTTTATTTGAACTGCTCTTTAGCTCTAGATTCTTTCTGATGTTTTGATTCAAATTAATTTTAAAAGATTGGTCAGCCATTCCGATAAAACTGTACGTAATGGTGTATTCTCCTTTGGCTAGGCTTAGCGAATAAAAGCCGTAAATATTACTTGTTGTACCTACGCCACTCAATTCTTTAACCGTGATATTTACACCAATTAAATCTTCACCATTATTGTTATCTTTAATAGAACCGCTGATAGTGTAATTCTGTGCAGAACTAAGCAACGATAAAAAAATAATGAGGCTAATTATTATTTGTTTCATTTGGGTTGAATTTTTAAAATACAATAATACCGATTGATAATCAATCTGTCCTATAATTTGTAAAAAAATGTTGAGGGTTTTGATATAATTTTATTTGCTATAACCTAAGGAATAGAAATTTATTGTAATTAATTCTATTTAAAATAAAGTTTTGAAGCTGAGGAATATCGAACTTTGTTTAACTTGTTCATTATTATTTGAATACGAGTATAAACGTATGCCCGATTCTACTTTAAGATTCCATAGGGGATTAATAATATAACTAACTTTTAGCTCGTTACTAACAATTCTAGTTAATAATCCTTGAAGGGTGAAATTCCCATATTCATTTTTATTATCGAAATATGATCGATAAATATTTTGTCCGTAGTTAGTACTATCTTTATCAATCCCAATTTTTGAATAGCATATTTTAGCTTGAAATTGCCATCTGTTTTTTTGAAAGTTGGCTAAAGCAATTACCTCTTTAAAATTTGCTCCAAGAGGGTGAGCTAAAGGTTGATACATATTCCCATAATTCTCCATGCTAGTTTTGTGAGAATACATAAATGGTCGTACAGTATTGTATTCTCCAAGTACAAAAAGATGTTTAATTTTGAAAAGGTCGTAAATTTTTACGCCTACTTGATAGCCATATTTATTGGCCCACCAACCAGCATCGGAGATTATTTCTTTGAGTTTAAATTCGTCTAAAATAAATTGGCCGTATAAATGTGTATTTTTAAATAAACGCAATCGTGTTCCTCCTCCCATTATTACATTATCGGGCGACCCAATAGAAAATTCAACGGGTCTTAGAAATATTATTGGATTAAGGTAGTTAATATCGTAGCCACGGTGTACGGTGGGCTCTAAATGATCTCTCCAAATTACGGTTTCGAAAAGATTAATGTTGAAGCGTTTTCCTATATTCCAACTCAACATGTGGGAGGTGGAAAATTTGGCTTCGTTGGGGCTAGTTTCAAATTCGGTATCTATATCTTTCAAAAATTGATATAAAACCATGTATTGAATTTTACCCGCATGAACGGTAGCTTTTATAAAAGGATAAGGCGATGAGTTGTCTGATAATAAAAGAGATCGGTAGCCATCGCCAATAAAGTTTTTTTGTTTTCCAACTTGGAAATTTAAGAACCGATATGGTCGATATGCAATGTAGCCTTGCCAGTTAGTATAAGCATAAGCATCTGTAATTTGGGCATTGTATGTTCCAATGTGTGGCAAAATTCCAGTGTTATCTATTTGTCTTTGGTTTTGTATATCGAAGCGTTCCTTGGCACCGTAAAACGAAAATTCAAGACTTAATTTCACATTAATATCCGAATGAAACAGAACACCCATTCCTGTTTTATATGGCGATGGATTTCCAGATAAATCTTTCGATAAATCGAGGTTTAATAGTGGAACGATTCTAGATGAATGATTAAAAATATTTATGGGATAGTGATTTAAGAATCGAGAATTCCCGTTGGTAAAACTTTTTTGAATACTGTCGTAATTTGTAATTTCGGAAATGACTTTTGGATAGATTGCCGAATGAAAACTATCCGATTGGCTTATTAATTCACTTTCAAATATCAAATTACTTTCCTTGTCGATAATCAAAAAAGAATTTTGGGCCTCGGCAAAGTTGAGGATAGAAATGGTAATTAGGAAGAGTGCAAAATATTTCAATGTGAGTGTCGTATTATTTCTAGTACAAATTAACAAAAAAAGAAATACTTAATATCAAAACTAGAAAATAAAAAATCCCTAATTATTGCGATTGATAGCTAATGATTCGATAAATATCTTTGTAAGATAAATAATTAATAAAACTAAATAAATATATGAAACCTTATTTTTTGATATGGGTCTCCTTAATTTTACTGACCTCGGAAAGTGTTCATGCTCAAAAAACACTCACTTTCAATGCCGCTTATACGGCCGATTTTGCTAGAAATATAAAGGGAGGGTTGGAACAGAATAACGCATACTTAGGAAACTTAGATTTAACCGTTTCTTTCGATACCGAAAATGCGAATTGGTGGAAAGGGGGACAATTTTTTGCCTATATATTAAATAACCACGGATGTTCTTTGTCGCAATATATTGGTGATATTCAAGGGGTTGATAATATTGAAGCAGAAGCTAATACCCGACTGTACCAGTTGTGGTATCAACAGAACTTTAGAAGTTTTTCATTCTTAATTGGTCAGCACGATTTTAATTCGGAGTTTTCGTCGACAGAATTTGGTTCAACTCTTATCAATAGTTCGTTTGGAATTCAACCAGATATTTCTGCTAATGTTCCTGTATCAATATTTCCTGTGGCAACTTTAGGAGTCATCTTAAATCTCAAACTTTCAGATCAATTAGTAGTAGCTACAGGTTTATACGATGGCGATCCTGGTACTCAAGAATTTAATCCAAATTCTTTAGATCCACGATTAGACCCCTCAGAGGGATTAATGTCTGTGGTTGAATTCCGTTTTTTAAACGAAATAGAAACAAATTTAAACACATCATTAAAGATAGGGGCATGGTTTCATACCAATGATTCTGATTATGGGTTTTATGGAATATTAGACCAAAGGATTTTTAATGAAACCGAGGATAAATCTCAAGGGTTGGGAATTTTTACACAAATAGGTATTGCTCCAAGCAAAAACAGTGTTGTTGATTATTATTATTCTTTCGGTATTCATTACAAAGGGATTTTTAAAGAGAGAAATGACGATAATTTAGTTTTAGCCTTTGGAAGTGTTAATATTTTAAACGATTCTTGGAAAAATCAAAATAGGTTTAATATTAAAAATGAAACAGTTATAGAATTTAGTTATCAGGCAAAAATAAATAAATATTTTTCTATACACCCAGATTTGCAATATGTTATTAATCCAGGTACAGAAGGCAAAATTAATAATGCGTTTGTAGGAATATTAAGACTTGTTTTAGAATATTAATCTGAAATCTTAATTATTCTTTTAGCACTGATATTTCTCCATCTTTCATAATAATCTTGATCTCTTGGTCTTTTTGAATCTTTTTAATAGAACTAACAATCTTATTAGCTTGTTCAATAATAGCAAAACCTCTTTCTATTACATGTTTAGGATTTAAAGCATTATTTAGTTGATTCAAATGGTTGATACGTCTTTCTTGGCGCAAAACAATGGCCGAGATTTTTTGTGGGATAGGGACTTGAATTTCTTTAATATATTCTTTTCTTCGGCGAATAATTCTTAGGCTTTCGTAGCTTAGTTTTTCCGAAAAATGGTTTAGTTTTTCTTGTGCAAATATATTATAGCTATGGGTTTCTCTAAGAATCTGTTTTGTAGAATGATATAGAATATCGTTATTTCGTTTTAGAGTAAATTTTGTATTTTGATGTAAATTCTGTATCGCCATTTCTAATTCGTGATTATGGCCTTCTAACATTTCTTTGGCGAGATTTACGATATTATTGCTGGTCCTATTTATTTTTTCTTCGAAAGAAGCTAAATTATCAATTAAGAAATCGGCTACAGCTGTGGGTGTTTTGAGTGAAGTGTGTGCAACAATATCAGCGATAGACTCATCTCGTTCGTGTCCAATTCCTGTAATAATAGGTAGAGGAAATTGAGCCAAATTTGCAGCTAAGTCGTAATCATCGAAGCCCGCTAAATCCATTTTTGAACCTCCACCACGAATAATTACTACCGCATCGAACAAAGCTTCTTTTTCATAAATCTTATCCAACGCAGAAATCACAGAAGCCCCAGTATCTTGACCTTGCATCTTGGCTTCGAACAGTTTGTAATTGAATCGAAATCCTTGAATATTTTGATCAATCTGATTTTTCCAGTCCCCATAACCCGCTGCTGTTGGCGAGGAAATAACGGCAATATTTTGAATAACTAAAGGTAATCCTAACTCGGCATTCATGTCCAAAATTCCATCGTCATCGAGCTGATTAATTATTCTTCGTTTTTGTAATTCTACATCACCAACCGTAAAATTGGGGTCAATATCTTTTATATTAAGACTCAAACCATAAACCTCATGAAATTCAACAATAGCCTTAAGCGATACTTTTATTCCAGATGTAAATTCATAACCCGTTGCCGATTCGAAATAAGGTTTAAGCATACGAAATGTAAAATTCCAAATAGTTGCACGAGTTTTGGCTACAATTTGGTTATTCTGTTTTTCGATTAATTCAATGTAGCAATGTCCATTTCTAGCAATATTGACTTCGTTTAATTCGGCATGCACCCAAACATAATCAGAAAAATTAAACTGAAGAGCTTCTTTTATTCCCGACTGTAATTCTTGTAAACTAATAACCGAATTTTGTTTTCCATTCATCTAACAAATTTACAATATTATAGGGGAATGGATTTCTTTTGAGTCCAAACTTTTATATTTAAAATTTATTTAATGTTTTACAAAATTGAGATAAGATGTGTTAATAAAATTCATAAATATTTTTTTCATTACGACAGGTTTTGACCATCAAATCTCTTATTTTTATCAACACCCAAGAAATATAAAGGGCTTTTTATAATCTTCTTAATATCAGTAATATGTATTTAGTTTACGATACCGAAACCACGGGCTTACCAAAGAATTGGAATGCCCCAATTACCGACTCCGATAACTGGCCAAGAATGGTTCAGATTTCATGGCAAATTCACGATATTAAAGGCGGCTTAGTTGAGGTGAAAAATTATATCATTAAGCCAGAGGGTTATTCTATTCCGTATGCAGTAGTTAAGCTACATGGTATTACAACCGAGCGAGCAGAAAAGCAAGGTGTTGCTCTCGATTTTGTACTTAACGAATTTAATAAAGCATTAGAACTATCTCAGTTTGTCGTAGGTCATAACATTAGTTTCGATAATAATATAATAGGAGCTGAATTTCACCGTAAAGCTATGACAACTCGATTGTCAGAACTAGGAATTATTGATACCAAAGACGATGGAACAAATTTCTGTAAACTGCCAGGGGGGCGTGGTGGTGGATATAAATGGCCTAAATTAGGTGAGTTGCACAAAAAATTATTTGGAGTTGAGTTTGCAGAGGCACATAATGCCGCAGCCGATGTTGAAGCTACTGCTCGTTGTTTTCTCGAAATGATTCGCCTAAAGGTGATACCAATTAAGAGCTTAAATATTTCGGAAGACGATTTAAAAGTGTTTCGAAAAAATAATCCACGACCAATAGAACCCATTGGTTTGGATACTCAGCCTTATAATTCTAACGATTTGCATGGGGAGATAGGAAAAGAAGTTGATGCTGAAATACAAACTTTATCTATTAAGAAGGAAGTTGATTCTACTATATTAGACAATGTGAATTTTACACATTTACATCTACATACTCAATATTCTTTGCTCGATGGAGCATCAGAAATTGGGGCAGTAGCCAAAAAAGCGGCTAAAGATGGGATGAAAGCTGTTGCTATTACAGATCATGGGAATATGTTTGGGGTTAAGTTATTCCATAAAACTTTAATTAGTCAGGGTGTAAAACCAATTTTAGGCTGCGAGGCATATGTTGCTCATAGAGGGATGCACAGAAAGGAAGGTCCTGAAGATAAAAGTGGTTGGCATTTGGTGATTTTGGCGAAAAACCAAATCGGATATTCAAATCTAACTCAGATGATTTCTAAAGCTTGGTTAGAAGGATTGTACTATAAACATAGAATTGATAAGGATCTTTTGGAGCAATACAGCGAGGGATTAATAATATTGTCGGCTTGTTTGGGAGGAGAAATTCCTCAAAAGATTATGAATCAAACATATGAAGATGCTGTTGAGGCTGCGTTGTGGTATAAGAAAATTTTTGGCGAAGATTTTTATTTGGAAATACAACGCCATCAATCAGGAGATTCAGAAATGGATGCTAAGATTTATAACGATCAAGTCTTTGTTAACCAGAAAATCCTACAAATAGGAAAAGAACACGATATAAAGGTTGTGGCAACTAACGATGTTCATTTTGTTGAACCTGAAGATTCTGCCGCACAAGAACGTTTATTATGCATTAGTACAGGGAAATTTCTGAGCGACACTAACCGTATGAAATATACTGGGCAAGAATGGATGAAGACGCAAGCAGAAATGAAAAAATTATTTTCTGATGTTCCCGAAACTATTATTAATACGAATGAGATTGTTGATAAAATAGAAGAGTACGGTTTAAATAGAGCCCCTTTAATGCCTGAGTTTGAGATCCCTAAAGAATTTGGTGATATTGATGATTATAGAAAAAAATATAATGAAGAAACATTAATAAAAGAATTCTTTAAAAGTGATATTTCTGATGAAGAAAAGAAAAATCGATTTGATAAATTAGGAGGCTTCGAAAAAGTATTACGTGTAAAATTTGAAGCCGATTATTTAACAAAAGTAACTTATGAAGGTGCAAAATTTCGTTGGGGAGAAGTAAATGAGGAGCAAAAAGAGCGACTCGATTTTGAGTTAGGAGTAATTAGAGAAATGGGATTTCCAGGTTATTTTCTAATCGTTTGGGATTTTTTAAAAGCAGCTCGAAAAATTGGCGTAGTAGTCGGTCCTGGACGTGGTTCTGCTGCGGGTTCTGCAGCGGCTTACTGCATGCGGATTACAGAAATAGATCCAATAAAATACGATTTACTGTTCGAGCGTTTTTTAAATCCAGACAGAATATCAATGCCCGATATCGATATTGATTTTGACGATGATGGAAGAGCAAAGATATTAAAATGGGTTGTAGATAAATATGGAGAGAAACGCGTAGCTCATATTGTAACTTTTGGTACTATGGCTGCTAAATCCTCTATTCGTGATGTAGGACGTGTACAAGAATATCCTTTATCAGAGACTTCTGTTTTGCAGAAATTAGTACCAGATGCTCCCGGCACAACACTAAAAAAAGCTTTTGCCGAGGTTAAAGAACTTAAAAAAATTAAAGATTCGACTGGGGAAGCGGCAGAAGTATTAAAATTTGCGGAGGTTCTAGAAGGTTCAGTTCGAAATACAGGTACACATGCTTGCGGAATTATTATTGGAGCAGACGATTTAGAAAAGTATGTGCCAATTAGTACAGCAAAAGATTCTGAACTGACTTATGTTACCCAATACGACGGAAAACATGTTGAGGATATTGGCTTACTTAAAATGGACTTTTTGGGTTTAAAAACCCTTTCTATAATTAAAGATGCGGTTGAGAATGTCAAATTATCAAAAGGCATAGATATAGATATTGATAAAATTCCTCTTAAGGATTCTAAAACGTATGAATTATATGCAAGTGGACAGACCACAGGTTTATTTCAGTTCGAGTCCGATGGAATGAAAAAGCATTTAAAAGATTTGAAACCATCTCGTTTCGAAGATTTAATTGCGATGAATGCTTTATATCGTCCTGGCCCAATGGAGTATATTCCGAGTTTCATTAAACGTAAACACGGTGAAGAAAAAATTATTTATGATGTGCCAATGATGAAAAAATACCTTGAGGAAACTTACGGTATTACAGTTTATCAGGAGCAGGTCATGTTACTTTCTCGACTTCTTGGAGGCTTTACGCGTGGACAATCTGATACTTTACGTAAAGCAATGGGTAAGAAGATTATAGAGATGATGGATAAGCTTAAAGTTGAGTTTATCAAAGGTTGTAAAGCCAACGAACAATTTGTAAAAGAATGTAATGAATTAGATCAAAATATTGATAAAACTATTGATAAAATATGGGGAGACTGGGAGGCCTTTGCAAAATACGCATTTAATAAATCTCATGCCACCTGCTATTCCTATGTATCTTATCAAACAGCCTATTTAAAAGCGCATTACCCTGCCGAATTTATGGCATCGGTATTAAGTCGGAATCTTTCAGATATTACCAAAGTTACTTTTTTTATGGACGAATGTCGGGCTATGGGATTAGAAGTCGCTGGCCCCGATGTGAATTATAGTCATAGAAATTTCACGGTTGATAAAAATGGAATTATTCGTTTTGGAATGCAAGGAATAAAAGGGGTTGGTGGATCTGCTGTTGACAATATTATTGATGAACGAAACAAAAATGGAGAATTTACAAACATTTTTGATTTTGTAAAACGTGTTAATTTAACCTCTGTTAATAAAAGAAATATCGAGGCTTTGGCGTATGCTGGGGGGTTTGATGGCTTTGAAGATATTTCGAGAGAGCAAATGTTTGTTGAGCAAGACGGGCGTACTTTTATCGAGAAATTAATAAGTTTTGGAAATAGTTTTCAGAACCAATCTTCTGATACAAGTCTAAGCTTGTTTGGTGAAGAACATGCTATTGCAGTCGAGAACCCTGTAGTTCCTGAAGCTGAGGAATGGTCTACAATAGCCAAGCTAGAAAAAGAACGTGATCATATTGGTGTTTATTTATCGGCACACCCTTTAGATGAGTTTCGATACGAAATTGAGAATGGGGGGTTTGTCCCACTTAAAGAAATGATGGATCTCTCATCAAAAAATGGTCAAGAAATCAAAATTTGTGGATTTGTTACCAATGTTGAACATACCCTCGATAAAAAAGGAAATCCTGTTGGGTATATGACTTTAGAAGATTTTAATGGATCCTATAAATTGCGTATGAGTGCAAGAGATGGTTATCTAGATAAAAAAGGTTTTTTCACAAAAGATATTGTTTTATTTGTTTCGGGAAAGGTAGTTAGTTGGTCGCCAGAAGGAAGAGATGCTATGTATTTCTTTAATCCATCGACTATGGATTTAATGAACAATAAAAAAGGGCAGATATTAAAATCGATTCTTTTTAAAATTAAATTGACGGATTTAGATGATAAACTAATTGAGGATTTGCATGATATAATTCAAGCGTATCCAGGAAATGTAAATCTTAACTTTTTAATCTGGGACGATGAAACACAAACTGAAGTTCCAATGCATTCTAAAAGTTTTACAGTAGAGATAAATAAAGAATTTATCACAAAACTTTCTAAAATAACTGGCGTAGAATATTCTATCAATAAGTAGAAATAATACATTTTTAATACAAAGGAGTCCTTACTTATGAAGGCTCCTTTTTTGGGTATAAAGAAAAAGTTATCAATTTATTAAAATAATATCGTAACTTTGCTTGCCCTAAATTTTTAGGAGAAATTTCAAACAAAACACACCGCAATGTTTAAAAAGAATTTATTAGTAATAGGATTTGTCCTAAGTTTATCTGTATTGGGCACAGCTCAAGATACATTAAAGTTAATGCAGTATAACCTGTTATATTATGGTAAAAATGTCTATGATTGTAATAGTACAAACAATAATATCGACAATAAGAATACGAACTTACAAACTATTTTAGCATACGTTAAACCAGATTTGCTTAGTGTTAACGAAATGGATGCTTCGCTTGCAGATGTTAATTATTTAATGGATAATGTATTGAATATTAATGGGGTAACGCATTGGCAACATGCTACTTTATCAGGTTCATATTCGGTAAATATGTTATATTATAATTCCGATAAATTTAGTTTGTCATCTCAAGTTAATATTAATGCAGATCCTCGTCAGACAGATGTTTTTCATTTAGTGTATTTGCCAACATCTACAGAAATAACAGTAATATCAGCACATCTTAAAGCTAGTAACGATGCTACATCAGCAGGTAAAAGAGCCGATGCAACACAAGCTGTAATGAATTATATTAACGGACAAAGCCCAGGAAATTATATTTTTATGGGTGATTTGAATTTATATTCAAGTTCTGAACAGGCTTTTCAAAATCTAATAAATCCAGACAATACTAGTATTGCATTTTACGACCCCGCAAATAGAATTGGTGATTGGAGTAATAATTATAGCTTTTCCGACGTCCACTCACAAGCCACTCATACCTCTGGAGACTGTTTTGTTACAGGAGGCTTAGACGATAGGTTTGACTTTATTTTGATGTCCGAAGATATAAAAGAAGGAAATAATGAAATTAGGTTTTTATCTAATTCATACGAAACAATCGGTCAAGATGGTAATCATTTTAACGATGCTTTAATCGATGGAACAAATAATTCGGCTCCAACAAATGTTATCAACGCCTTATATAATATGTCTGACCATTTGCCTGTTAGTATGCAAATGATATTTGGAACATCTTCAGCCCCTGTTACAGTATTCAACAAAACCTTCGACGATCAAAGTTTAACATCTGGTGGATGGACACAGTACTCAGTTACTGACCCAGATCGTTTTTGGGATATTTCTACTAATACATATGGTCATAACAACACATATTATGGACATATGTCTGGTTACGATTATAATAATAGTACAACCGTAGAAAATGAGGATTGGCTTATTTCTCCATCTTTTTCTGCTGATGAACTAAATGCAGAAAATTTAACTTTTTGGACCTCAGGGAAATATACAGGTAATGATTTGCATGTGTATTACTCGGCAGACTATGCTGAGGGAACAGATCCCAATATATCAAATTGGACAGAAATTACAGGATTTCACCTTTCAAATACATCTGATTATATTTGGGAAACATCAGAGAACATAGATTTAAGCCAAATTGTAGGAGCAAATGTAAGAATTGGTTTTAAATATACTTCTGATGAAAATTCTGGTTCTCGCTCTTGGCAAATAGACGATATTCTTTTAACAGCGTCAAATGGAAATTCATCAGTCAAAGAAAGAATTCGAAATAAATATCGTTTTTGGATGTATCCTAATCCCGCTCATAGTAGTTTTATTGTAAAATTTAGAAACAAGAATACATCTATTAAAGAAATTAAAATATACAATATTCAAGGTAAACTTATAAAAGAAATTAATACTTCAAATTCTGAGCTTAATATTCCTGTAGAAGAGTTTGAAAATGGAATTTATTTTGTTAGAATTGGGACGTATATTCAGAAGTTAGTAATTCAGTAAACCGACCAAAGAAAAAAATAAAAGAGGTTTCCTGTAAATCTTAACTTTAGATTGTGATTTGTCAGAAATCTCTTTTAGTATCAGATATTTATAAATGAAACGGCGTTGTTAAAAGATTATATTAAAAATATTAACAAGAGAGTGTTGATAATTGGAAATAATTCTTAACTTTGCAAACCATTTGTAAAAATGTTATTGGATAATAATCAGTATTATAAGATATGCCAACAATACAACAGTTAGTAAGAAAAGGAAGAAAGAGAACAATCGAACAGAGCAATTCAAAAGCTTTGGATGCTTGTCCTCAAAGAAGAGGTGTCTGTGTAAGGGTTTACACAACAACACCTAAGAAACCTAACTCAGCAATGAGAAAAGTTGCGAGGGTTAGATTAACAAACGGTAAGGAAGTTAACGCTTATATTCCGGGAGAAGGTCACAATCTTCAGGAGCACTCTATTGTTTTAATTAGAGGAGGTCGTGTTAAGGACTTGCCAGGGGTTCGTTATCATATAGTTCGTGGAGCTTTAGATACATCTGGAGTAGACGGAAGAACACAAAGACGTTCTAAGTATGGTACTAAGAAACCTAAGAAATAATAATATTAATAAAGTTAGAAAATGAGAAAGTCGAAACCAAAGAAGAGACATTTACTTCCAGATCCAAAATTTGGAGATATATTGGTAACACAGTTTGTTAACAATATTATGCTGGATGGTAAAAAGAATACTGCGTATAAAATCTTTTATGGAGCTATGGATATCGTTACCGACAAAAATAAAGACGATATTGCACCATTAGACTTGTGGAAAAAAGCATTAGAAAATGTTACTCCACATGTAGAGGTTAAGAGTCGTAGAGTAGGTGGGGCAACATTCCAAGTGCCAATGGAAGTTAGACCAACTAGAAAGGTAACATTAGGAATGAAAGCCTTAATATTAAATTCAAGAAAACGTTCAGGCCGTTCAATGAGTGAAAAGTTGGCAGCGGAAATTTTGGCGGCGTTTAAAGAAGAGGGTGGAGCATTTAAGAAAAAAGAAGATATGCATAAAATGGCTGAAGCCAATAAAGCATTTTCACACTTTAGATTCTAAAAGAGTAGGAGAAGAATGAATAAAAATCTTAAATACACAAGAAACATTGGTATAATGGCTCACATTGACGCTGGTAAAACAACAGTTACCGAGCGAATATTGTATTATACAGGTAAAACTCACAAGATAGGTGAGGTTCACGATGGTGGAGCTACAATGGACTGGATGGAGCAAGAGCAGGAAAGAGGTATAACTATTACATCTGCTGCAACTACTACATTTTGGAAATATAAAGATCAATCACATAAAATTAATATTATTGACACTCCTGGTCACGTAGATTTTACCGTTGAGGTAGAACGTTCTTTACGTGTTCTTGATGGAGCTGTTGCTGTATTTTGTGCTGTTGGTGGTGTTGAGCCTCAATCGGAGACGGTTTGGAGACAGGCCGATAAATACAATGTCCCTCGTATGGGTTTTGTTAATAAAATGGATAGGACTGGAGCAGATTTTTTTGGTGTTGTGTCACAAATCAAAGAAAAGTTAAAAGCAAATCCTGTACCTCTTCAAATTCCAATTGGAGCAGAAGAAAATTTTAAGGGAGTCGTAGACTTAATTGAAATGAAGGCTATTGTATGGCCTGAGGAAGCTGATTTAGGTTCAACTTATGAGACTATTGAAATTCCCGATGACTTAAAAGAACAGGCGGAGGAATGGAGAGCTTCTATGATTGAGGCTGTTGCAGAGTCTGATGATGCATTATTGGAGAAATTCTTTGATGATCCTGATTCAATTACAGAGGAGGAGTTAATGACTGCTATTAGAAATGCAGTTATGGAAATGACAATTATTCCTGTGTTATTGGGTACTGCATTTAAAAATAAAGGTGTGCAGCGTTTACTAGATGCTGTTATTGCTTATATGCCTAGTCCTCTAGATATTGCCGATACAAAAGGAACTAATCCAGATAATGGCGAAGAAGTAACTAGAAAAGCAGATAACGATGCTGATTTTTCAGCTCTAGCTTTTAAAATTGCTACGGACCCTTTTGTTGGTCGTTTATGTTTTATTAGAGCATATTCAGGAACATTAAATGCCGGTTCTTTTATTATTAATGCAAGAACAGGCAAAAAAGAACGAATTACTCGTTTATACCAAATGCACTCTAATAAGCAAAATCCAATCGATAAAGTTGAAGCAGGAGATATTTGTGCTGCTGTGGGATTTAAAGATATTAGAACTGGCGATACTTTATATGTTGGAAAAGAACCGATTCAGTTAGAATCCATGGATTTTCCTGATCCTGTAATAGGAATAGCAGTAGAGCCAATGACTCAGAAAGACATGGATAAAATGGGAACTGGGTTAGCTAAATTAGCTGAAGAAGATCCTACTTTTACTGTGAAAACTGACGATGATTCTGGACAGACAGTAATATCTGGAATGGGTGAACTTCACCTTGATATTATTATCGATCGTTTAAAAAGAGAATTTAACGTTGAATGTAATCAAGGACAACCTCAGGTTGCATATAAGGAAACGGTAAAAGCTGTATTTGATGGTCGTGAAGTTTTCAAGAAGCAATCTGGAGGTAGAGGTAAATTTGCTGATATTTTGTTCGAATTAGGACCAGCAGATGCTGATACTGAAGGACTACAATTTATAGATAAGGTTAAAGGAGGAAGAATTCCTAAAGAATTTATTCCATCAGTAGAAAAAGGATTTGAAGCTGCTATGGTTAATGGACCTTTAGCTGGATATCCTGTAGAAAGCCTTAAAGTAACCTTGAAAGATGGTTCATTTCATCCTGTGGATTCGGATCAATTATCGTTTGAGATATGTGCTAAACAAGCTTTTAAAACAGCAGCTAAACAAGCTAAGCCTGTTTTATTAGAACCTATAATGAATGTTGAAGTAGTAACTCCAGAGGAGTCTATGGGTGATGTAATCGCTGACTTTAACAGACGTAGAGGACAAATTCAAGGAATGGATGATAGAGGAGGAGCTAAAATTGTAAAAGCTGATGTCCCATTATCAGAAATGTTTGGTTATGTAACAGCTTTAAGAACTGTTACATCAGGTCGTGCAACTTCATCAATGGAGTTTGGCCATTATGCAGAAGTTCCTTCGGGACTTGCGGATGAGATTATTAACGGAGATAAATAATAATAATTTTTATGAGTCAAAAAATAAGAATTAAGCTTAAGTCTTTCGATCACAATTTGGTTGATAAATCAGCTGAGAAGATCGTAAAAACTGTAAAAACTACAGGAGCTATTGTTAGTGGACCAATTCCACTTCCAACAGACAAAAGAATTTTTACAATATTACGTTCTACTTTCGTAAACAAAAAGTCAAGAGAACAATTTCAGTATTCAACATACAAGAGATTGCTTGACATTTACAGTTCATCGGCAAAAACAATTGATGCCTTGATGAAACTGGAATTACCAAGTGGTGTTGAAGTAGAGATAAAAGTTTAATTAAAAATTAATTATCTGAAAAGATTATGTCAGGATTAATAGGAAAGAAAGTCGGAATGACTTCGCTTTACGGGGCCGATGGGAAAAATATTCCATGCACCGTTATTGAGGCTGGACCTTGTGTTGTAACACAGGTTAGAACAGCTGAGACAGATGGCTACGAGGCTGTTCAAATTGCTTTCGATGAAAAGAAAGAAAAGAGCGAGACTAAAGCTATGATGGGCCATTTTAAAAAGGCCAAAACCACTCCAAAGAGAATGCTTGTTGAGCTTAAAAGCTTTAATAAAGAGCATAAATTAGGAGATACTATTACAGTTGATATCTTCCAAGAAGACTCTTGGGTAGATGTTGTAGGTACATCAAAAGGAAAAGGTTTTCAAGGTGTTGTAAAACGTTATAACTTTAAAGGAGTTAACGATGCAACACATGGTCAGCATAACAGATTAAGAGCACCAGGATCACTTGGAGCATCTTCATATCCTTCTAGAGTATTCAAGGGAATGAGAATGGCAGGTAGAATGGGTGGAAATCGAGTTAAGATGCTTAATTTAAGAGTTCTTAAAGTAATGCCAGAGAAAAACGTTATTCTAGTTAAAGGTTCTATTCCAGGAGCTAAAGGTTCATACGTAATACTTGAGAATTAATGGAATTAGCAGTATATAATATTTCAGGAAAAGACACAGGTAGAAAGATAACTCTATCTGATGATATCTTTGCAATTGAGCCTAATGATCATGCGATTTATTTAGATGTTAAACATTTCTTGGCAAATCAACGACAAGGAACACACAAATCTAAAGAAAGAGGCGAAATTAAAGGAAGTACTCGAAAGATTAAAAAACAAAAGGGTACAGGAACAGCTCGTGCAGGTAGTATTAAGTCACCAGTTTTTAGAGGTGGAGGTCGTGTATTTGGTCCAAGACCAAGAAATTATGATTTCAAACTTAATAAAAAACTTAAGCAATTAGCTCGTAAATCTATTCTTTCATATAAATTGAAAGATAATCAAATTAAGATATTCGAAGATTTTAATCTTGAAGTACCAAGTACCTCAAAAATGATTGAAATTAACGATAAGTTGAAACTAAATGACAGAAGATCATTATTAATTACTACAGAAGCAAATAAAAATGTATATTTGTCTGCTAGAAATTTACAATATATTGATGTTGTAACTGTTTCAGAATTATCAACATACAAAATCGCTAAAGCATCGAATGTCCTCTTATCAGAGAAGTCAATCGACGTTTTAAATACGATTTTTAATTAAGGAGGACTATCGAAATGGGAATTTTAAAGAAACCTATCGTTACAGAAAAGATGAATAGTCTTAGCGAGAATTTGAACAAATATGCATTTGTAGTTGAAAAAGATGCAAATAAACTTCAAATAAGAGAAGCCGTAGAAGGAATGTATGACGTTACAGTATCGTCAGTAAATGTTCTTAATTATGGCCCAAAATTGAAAAGAAGGTTTACTAAGTCTGGAGTACAAGACGGAAAAACTTCTTCATATAAGAAAGCTATCGTAACACTAATCGAAGGTGATAAGATAGATTTTTACAGCAGTATCTAAAATAAGACATGGCAGTAAGAAAATTAAATCCTGTAACCCCAGGACAGAGACACAAAGTAGTTAATAAACAAGAGGCGATTACATCATCGACTCCAGAGAAATCTTTATTAGCTCCTAAGAAACGTTCAGGAGGTAGAAACAATCAGGGAAGGATGACAATGAGATATTTGGGCGGAGGCCACAAACAAATGTATCGTATTGTCGACTTTAAAAGAAACAAGGAAGATATCAAAGCAACTGTGAAAACAATTGAGTATGATCCTAACAGATCCGCTCGTGTTGCATTGGTAGTGTATGCGGATGGTGAAAAGAGATATATCATCGCGCCTAATGGTCTTACAGTGGGACAAGAAATAATGGCTGGAAAGTCAGCTACCCCAGATGTAGGAAACTCTTTGTATTTAGCAGATATCCCTTTGGGAGCTATAATACATAATATTGAATTGAACCCAAGTCGTGGGGCTGTGTTAGCAAGAAGCGCCGGAGCGTTTGCATCATTGAAATCACGTGAGGGGAAATATGCGATTATTAAATTACCTTCTGGGGAAACTCGTAAGGTACTTGTTACTTGTAAAGCAACAATCGGAACTGTGTCTAATTCCGATCACGCTCTTGAAAGATCAGGAAAAGCGGGTCGTTCCCGTTGGTTAGGTCGTAGACCAAGAGTACGTGGAGTTGTGATGAATCCAGTCGATCACCCAATGGGTGGTGGAGAAGGAAAATCTTCTGGAGGACATCCAAGATCTAGAAATGGTATGCCTGCTAAAGGTTTCAAAACTAGAGACAAGAAGAAAGCTTCTAACAAGTATATTTTAGAACGAAGGAAAAAATAATTGAATTAGTATGGCTAGATCATTAAAAAAAGGACCATTTATCGATTTCAAGCTCGAAAAAAGAGTTTTAGAAATGCAAGAAGCAGGCAAGAAGTCTGTTATCAAAACTTGGTCGCGTCGTTCAATGATATCTCCTGATTTTGTAGGATTAACTATCGCTGTTCATAACGGAAATAAATTTATTCCTGTTTATGTTACAGAAATGATGGTTGGACACAAACTTGGTGAATTTGCCCCAACTCGTACCTTTAGAGGTCACGCGGGTAGTAAAAAGAAAAGATAAAATTTGATAAAACAGATTTAAAATGGGTGCAAGAAAAAGAGAAAGAGCGAACAAAATAAAAGAAGCGAATAAGACATTGTATATTGCAAAATTAAACAACTGTCCGACGTCGCCTAGAAAAATGCGTTTGGTTGCTGACCAAATTAGAGGTGCGGAAGTTAATCGTGCTCTAGATTTATTACGTTTTAGTCCTAAAGAAGCGTCTATTAGATTAGAAAAATTGCTTCTTTCTGCAATTGCCAATTGGCAAAATAAGAATGAGGATGCACGTATAGAAGATAGCAACTTATATGTTAAAGAAGTATTTGTTGATTCCGCAAGAGTGCTTAAAAGAATTCAACCAGCTCCTCAAGGAAGAGCTCATAGAATTAAGAAGCGTTCGAATCACGTTACTTTAATCTTAGATAGTTTAAATAATAACACAAATAATCAGGCTGAATAATGGGACAAAAAACAAATCCGATAAGCAATAGGCTTGGAATTATCAGAGGCTGGGATTCACATTGGTATGGTGGTAAAAACTTTGCCGATAAGATAGCCGAAGATAATAAAATTAGAAAATACTTAAAGGCACGATTAGTGAAAGCAAGTGTTTCTAAAGTTATTATTGAAAGAACTTTAAAATTAGTTACCGTTACTGTAAATACAGCTCGACCAGGTATCATTATTGGTAAGGGCGGTCAAGAAGTGGATAAATTAAAAGAAGAATTGAAGAAACTTACTGGAAAGGAAGTGCAAATCAATATTTTTGAAATTAAAAGACCAGAACTTGATGCTGTATTAGTTGGAGAAAACATTGCTAGACAATTAGTAGGACGTGTTGCATATCGTCGTGCTATTAAAACAGCAATTGCTGCTACAATGAGAGTTGGTGCTGAAGGTATTAAAATATTAATTTCAGGTCGTTTAAATGGTGCTGAAATGGCACGTGCAGAAATCTACAAAGAAGGTAGAATTCCTATGCACACTTTTAGAGCTGATATAGACTATGCTCATTCTGAGGCTCTTACTAAAGTGGGACAGATAGGTATTAAAGTCTGGATTAGTAAAGGTGAAGTTTTCGGTAAAAGAGATTTATCTCCACAGTTAAAACCTAAAGGTAATAACAATCGACGTGGTTCAGGTCATAACCGAAGACGATAAACGAACAGAAATTTTTAAAATTAATTAGTAATGTTACAACCAAAAAAGACAAAGTTTAGACGAAGTCAGAAAGGTAAAATGAGAAATGTCACCAAACGTGGTTCTCAAATATCTTTTGGATCTTTCGGTATAAAAGGTTTGGAGCAACACTGGATTACAGGTCGTCAGATTGAGGCAGCTCGTCAGGCAATTACCAGATATATGAAACGTGAAGGTCAAGTATGGATTACTATTTTCCCAGATAAACCTATTACAAAGAAACCTGCAGAGGTTCGTATGGGTAAGGGAAAAGGAGCTCCTGAAGGATTCGTTGCACCTGTTAGTCCAGGTAGAATTCTTTTTGAAATTGACGGAGTTTCACGTGAAGTTGCAGAAGAGGCTCTAAGATTAGGTGCGCAGAAGTTACCTATTAAAACTAAATTTGTTGTACGTAGAGATTACACTGAAAATTAGAATATCATGAACAACAGTGAAATAAAAGAGCTATCTACAGCTGAAATAGTTGAGAGGATAGAGATAGAGAAAAATGATTTAGAAAAATTAGAAATTAATCATATCATTTCACCTATCGAAAATCCATTGTTAATAAGAAAATCTCGTAGAACAATTGCACGTCTTAAGACCGAATTGCAAACGAGAAAATTACAAGAGAACGCTTAATTTTTTAGACAATGGAAAGAAATTTAAGAAAAGAACGTGTTGGGGTAGTTGTTAGCGATAAAATGACTAAAACTATTACTGTTTTAGTAAGTCGTAAAGTAAAACACCCTAAATATGGAAAATTCGTGAAAATGAGCAAGAAATATTCTGTTCACGATGAGAAAGACGATTGCAATATAGGTGATACCGTAAAAATTATGGAAACTCGCCCTATTAGCAAGAATAAATGTTGGAGATTAGTTGAAATAATTGAAAGAGCTAAGTAATCATGTTACAACAAGAATCAAGATGTAATGTTGCAGATAACAGTGGTGCTAAAGAAATACTAGTAATTAGAGTATTAGGAGGTACTAAAAAACGATACGCTACTATAGGCGATAAAGTCGTTGTGACTGTTAAAAGTGCAATGCCAAACGGAGAAGCCAAAAAAGGTACCGTATATACCGCTGTTGTTGTTAGAACTAAAAAAGAAATCCGTCGACCAGATGGATCTTATATTAGATTCGACGACAATGCCGTAGTTTTACTTAATGCTGCTGGAGAAATGAGAGGAACCCGTATTTTCGGACCTGTTGCCAGAGAATTACGTGAAAAACAGTTTACTAAGATTGTTTCACTTGCCCCAGAGGTATTATAATTTAAGAATCATGAATAGAAAATTTCATATCAAAAAAGGTGACTTAGTAAAAGTCATTTCTGGAGAGTCTAGAGGGCAAGAAGGAAAAGTTCTTGAAGTTATTTTTAAGAAAGAAAGAGCTATTGTAGAAGGTGTTAATATGATCAAAAAATCCACTAAACCAAATTCGGCTAACCCTGAAGGTGGAATTATTGAGCAAGAAGCTGCAATTCATATTTCTAATCTGATGCTTATAGATCCTGCTACAAAGCAGCCTACTAGAACTGGTCGTAAGTTAAACGATAAGAACAAGTTAGTTCGTTACTCTAAAAAAACAGGGGAGGAGATTAAGTAATGGGATATATACCTACATTTCAGAAAAAGTATCAGGAAACAATTACTGATAACTTAAAGAAGGAGTTCAATTACAAATCTGTAATGCAAATTCCACGATTAGAAAAAATAGTTATTAACCAAGGAATTGGTGAAGCTGTTGCTGATAAAAAATTAATTGATTTTGCAGTAAAAGAAATTACGGCAATAACAGGTCAAAAAGCTTTAATAACTCGTTCTAAAAAAGATATTTCGAATTTTAAATTACGTAAAGATGTGCCAATCGGTGTTAAAGTTACTTTACGTAGTGATAAAATGTACGAATTTCTTGAAAGATTAATTGTTGTAGCTTTGCCTCGTGTAAGAGATTTTCAAGGCATTAAATATAAATTTGATGGACAAGGAAATTACACATTAGGAATTGATGAGCAAATTATTTTTCCTGAAATTGTTTTAGACAAAGTAAACAAAATTTTAGGATTACAAATTAGTTTTACAACTACTGCTAAAACCGATGAAGAAGGTTATGCATTATTAAGAGAATTTGGTTTACCATTTAAAAACAATAAAAAGAACTAAGTTATGGCTAAAGAATCAATGAAGGCACGCGAAGTAAAACGTGCAAAATTAGTTGCTAAATATGCCGAAAAAAGAGCAAAATTAAAAGAAGAAGGGGATTATCAAGCAATTAGTCGCTTGCCTCGTAACTCTGCACCTGCTCGTATGCATAACAGATGTTCAGAGTCTGGTAGACCAAAAGGTTATATGAGACAATTCGGAATTAGTAGAATTGTATTTAGAGAAATGGCTTCAAATGGATTAATACCAGGAGTTAGAAAAGCAAGTTGGTAAATAAAAATAGATTATAATGACAGATCCTATTGCAGATTACCTTACAAGAGTAAGGAACGCCATTATGGCAAGCCACAAGGTGGTAGAAGTTCCTGCATCAAATCTTAAAAAAGAAATTACTAAAGTTCTTTTTGATAAAGGTTACATTTTGAACTATAAGTTCGTTGACGAAGGACCTCAAGGGCATATTAAAATTGCTCTTAAGTACCATCCTCAAACCAAAGTATCCGCTATTAAAAAAATTGAACGCGCAAGTAAGCCTGGTTTAAGAAAATATGCGGGACAAAGCAACATGCCAATCGTATTAAACGGTTTAGGCGTTGCAGTTCTTTCAACATCAAAAGGTGTTATGACTAACAAAGAAGCAAAATTGCAGAATGTTGGTGGTGAAGTATTGTTTTACGTATATTAATAAGTAAGTTATGTCACGTATAGGTAAATTACCCATAGCTATTCCTGAAGGCGTTACTGTTGAAGTTAAGAATCTAACTGTTACAGTAAAAGGCAAATTAGGAGAGCTTACTCAAGAAATCAAGAAGGAGATTTCTGTTGAGATTAAAGATAATGAAGTTATCGTAAACAGAGCTAACGATGAAAAACAATCACGTTCATACCATGGTTTATATCGTTCATTAATTAACAATATGATTGTTGGAGTATCTGAAGGGTATGAAACAAAGCAAGAGTTAGTTGGTGTTGGATATAAAGCTTCTGTAAATGGACAATTGTTGGAGTTAGCACTTGGATATACCCACCCTATTTATTTGGAGATTGCTCCAGAGGTTAAAGTTAAAGCTGAAACTGTTAAAAGAGGGAACCCTATTATCACTTTAAATAGTCATGATAAGCAATTAATTGGTCAAGTAGCCGCTAAATTGCGTTCACTTAGAAAACCTGAGCCATATAAAGGTAAAGGTGTTAAATTTGTTGGTGAAGAACTAAGAAGAAAAGCAGGTAAGACTGCTGGTTAATGCTAATTAGAAAAAGTTATGGCAACAGATAAAAAAGTACAAAGAAGATTAAAAATAAAGCGAAGAATCAGGAAAAAAGTTTTTGGTACTGCAGATAGTCCAAGAATGACTGTATTTAGAAGCAACAAGCACATTTCTGTGCAAATAATCGATGATGTAAAAAGAGTAACTCTTGTTTCTGCATCGTCACGTTGTAAGGAAATAGATTCGCTAAAAGATACTAACAAGGTAGCACAAGCTGTCTTAGTAGGTAAAATGATTGCTGAAAAAGCAAAAGAGGCTGGTATAAATAAAGTTACTTTCGATAGAAATGGATATTTATTTCACGGTAGAGTATTAACATTAGCAAACGCTGCACGTGAGGCAGGTTTAACTATATAATTTTATTGAATTATGTCTGAAATTAGAAAAGTTAAAACAACAGATTTAGATCTTAAAGACAGATTGGTTGCTATTAATCGTGTTACCAAAGTAACAAAGGGTGGTAGAACATTTAGTTTTTCTGCTATTGTTGTTGTTGGAGACGAGAACGGTATAGTAGGAATTGGTCTAGGTAAAGCAAAAGAAGTTGTTACTGCTATTGCTAAAGGTATTGAAGATGCTAAAAAGAATCTTGTTAAGATTCCTGTAAATAAAGGAACAATTCCACATGAGCAAGCCGCTCATTTTGGAGGAGCAAGAGTATGGATGAAGCCTGCAGCACATGGTACTGGAGTTAAGGCTGGTGGTGCAATGCGTGCTATTTTTGAGAGTGTTGGAATTACAGATATTCTTGCAAAATCAAAAGGCTCATCAAACAATCACAACCTTGTTAAAGCAACAATGCTGGCTCTTACAGAAATGAGAGACGCCTATACCGTTGCACAACATAGAGGTGTTGGAATGGATAAAGTTTTTAATGGTTAATATAAAATATTATGACAAAAGTAAAAATCACTCAGATTAGAAGTCGTATTGACCAAACTAAGAGACAAAAAGCAAATTTGGATGCCTTAGGTTTGACAAAAATGCATAAGACTGTAGAGCATGAGGCAACTCCTCAAATTCTTGGTATGATTAAAAAAGTGGAACACTTAGTTAGTGTTGAAACATTGTAAAGAAGTTTAAAATGGACTTATCAAATTTAAAACCTGCAGAAGGTTCTACTAAAGATAGAAAACGTATCGGTCGTGGACAAGGATCTACTCGTGGAGGAACATCTACAAGAGGTCATAATGGAGCTAAATCTCGTTCTGGTTATTCTAAAAAAATCGGTTTTGAAGGAGGACAGATGCCTCTTCAAAGAAGAGTTCCAAAATTTGGATTTAAGAATGCAAACAGAAAAGAGTATAAGGCTATCAACATTGAAAGCCTTCAGATAATTGCTGAAAAATTTAATTTAACTGTTATTGATAAAGATGTTATGGTTCAACATGGACTAGCATCTAAAAACGATTTGATAAAAATCTTAGGTAATGGTACATTAAACGCAAAATTAGAAGTTAAAGCAAATGCTTTCTCTAAATCCGCAAAAGCAGCTATAGAAGAGAAACAAGGAACAGTAATAACTTATTAATATAATATCTGATGAAGCGATTTATCGAAACATTACAGAATATCTATAAAATCGAAGACCTTAGAAAGCGTATAATATATACTTTAGGTCTCCTACTAATCTACAGATTAGGCTCATTTGTAGTTCTTCCAGGAATTGACCCTACACAATTAGCAGGGCTTAAAAGTCAAACTTCTGGTGGAGTCATGGGGCTTTTAGATATGTTCTCTGGAGGTGCTTTTTCTAATGCCTCTATTTTTGCATTGGGAATAATGCCTTATATTTCTGCATCTATTGTAGTTCAATTATTAGGTATTGCCGTTCCTTATTTTCAACGTCTACAACGTGAGGGAGAAAGTGGCAGAAATAAGATAAATCAGATTACACGATATTTAACTGTTTTTATTTTATTAGTTCAAGCTCCTAGTTATTTAGCTAATTTACATTATCAACTTTCACCTACAGCCTTTGTATCTTCTGGAATTTGGTTTACAATCTCATCGGTAGTAATATTAACTTCAGGAACGATGTTTATTATGTGGTTGGGTGAAAGAATTACAGATAGAGGGATTGGTAATGGAATATCATTAATCATTATGATTGGGATTATTGCAAGATTACCAAGATCGTTTATCGCTGAATTTTCAGTCCGTTCAAATGGGGCAGGAGGTTTAATGATGTTAATTGTAGAAATTGTAATTTTATTATTAATCATTATCGCTACAATTGCTCTAGTTCAAGGTACTCGAAGAATTCCTGTACAATATGCTAAAAGAATAGTTGGTAATAAGCAATATGGAGGAGTAAGACAATATATTCCTTTAAAAGTGAATGCTGCAGGTGTTATGCCTATTATCTTTGCTCAAGCTTTAATGTTTGTTCCAATGATGTTATCAGGGTTTGGTGGTGAAAGTATGAGTGGATTTGCTGCAGCTTTTGCCGATTACACTGGATTTTGGTACAATTTCACTTTTGGATTAATGATTGTTGTGTTTACTTATTTCTATACAGCAATTACAGTTAATCCAATTCAAATGGCCGATGATATGAAACGAAATGGTGGATTTATCCCAGGTGTTAAGCCAGGTAAAAAAACTGTAGAATTTCTTGATACTGTTATGTCTAGGATTACACTTCCTGGATCAATCTTTTTAGCTATGGTAGCAATTTTACCAGCCTTTGCAATTATTGCTGGAGTTGATACTCAATTTGCACATTTTTACGGAGGAACTTCACTATTGATTTTAGTTGGAGTTGTATTAGATACTCTACAACAAGTTGAAAGTCATTTATTGATGCGCCATTATGACGGATTAATGAAATCAGGTAGAGTAAAAGGAAGAAGTAAAGGGTCATCTATATAGGTTATACTAAATTAATAAAATGATTTTTTTTAAAACAGAAGAAGAAATTGAGTTACTTAAGTTAAGTAACAGATTAGTTTCTGGAGCAGAAGCAGAATTAGTTTCAATGATTCTTCCTGGAACCAAAACCATTGATCTTGACAAAAGAGCAGAGGAATTCATTAGAGATAATGGAGGCGTCCCAGGCTTTTTAAATTATAATGGTTTTCCAAATACACTTTGTATTTCTGTTAATGATGCAGTTGTTCATGGCATACCAGATAATTATGAATTACAAGAAGGAGATTTAATTTCTGTTGATTGTGGTGTGTATATGAATGGATTTCATGGCGATTCGGCTTATAGTTTTGGAGTGGGAGAAATTTCAGATGAAAAAAAGAGACTTTTAACAATAACAAAAGAATCTTTATACAAAGGTATCGAGGCTGCTGTCAGTGGAAATAGAATTGGTGATATTGGGTTTGCTGTTCAACGTCATGCTGAAAGTGCCGGGTTTTCTGTAGTTAGAGAATTAGTTGGTCATGGTGTTGGTAGAAATTTGCATGAAAGACCCGAAGTTCCCAATTATGGAAGAAGAGGCAGGGGTGTGAAATTACAAGAAGGCATGACAATAGCTATTGAGCCCATGGTCAATGCTGGTGTAAAAGAAGTTATGCAAGAAAATGATGGATGGACTATCAAAACTCAAGACGGTATGCCTTCGGCACATTTTGAACACAGTATAGCAATACGGAAAGGAAAAGCAGAATTGTTATCTGATTTTAGTATTATTGAGGAAAAACTTAAAACATTATAAATATGGCTAAACAGCCTTCTATAGAACAAGACGGAACCATAACAGAAGCACTTTCAAACGCAATGTTTAGAGTAGAGTTAGAGAATGGTCATGTTATTACAGCTCACATTTCTGGTAAAATGCGAATGTATTATATTAAAATTTTACCAGGAGATAGAGTTAAAGTCGAAATGTCACCATACGATTTGACTAAAGGAAGAATCACATTTAGGTACAAATAAAGATATCAAAAATGAAAGTAAGAACATCAGTAAAAAAAAGAAGTGCTGACTGCAAAATTGTACGCAGAAAAGGCAGATTGTACGTTATTAACAAAAAGAATCCAAAGTTTAAACAAAGACAAGGATAATTTTTGTATTTTTGCAAAAAAATTAATATTTCTAACATTATATGGCTAGAATTGCAGGAGTAGATATACCCGATAATAAACGAGGTTTAATCGCGTTAACATATATCTACGGAATAGGAAATAGCAGATCTAAAAAGATTTTAGAGAAAGCTAACATTGATCTTAACATAAAAGTTAAAGATTGGACTGACGAGCATGTTGCAAGCATTCGTGGGATCATCTCTGATGATTTCACAATTGAAGGTGAATTGCGCTCTGAGACACAAATGAACATTAAACGATTAATGGACATTGCTAGTTACCGAGGAATACGTCACCGTATTGGGTTACCATTACGTGGGCAAAATACTAAAAACAATGCTCGAACCAGACGAGGTAAGAAAACGACTATCGCTGGTAAAAAGAAAGCGACTAGATAATATTTAGATATGGCTAAGAAAACAAAAAGTACAAAAAAGAGAATTGTTAAGGTTGAAGCAATAGGTCAAGCACATATTCATTCATCGTTCAACAATATCATTATTACATTGGCTAATAATGAAGGTCAAGTTATATCATGGTCTTCTGCTGGTAAAATGGGATTTAGAGGTTCTAAAAAGAATACTCCTTATGCTGCCCAGGTTGCTGCTGCAGAATGTGCTAAAACAGCTTTCGATTTAGGATTACGTAAAGTTAAAGTTTACGTTAAGGGACCAGGTTCTGGTAGAGAATCTGCTATCAGAAGTATTAATGGGGCAGGAGTTGTTGTTACTGAAATAGTTGACGTAACACCATTACCACACAACGGATGTCGTCCACCTAAGAGACGTAGAGTTTAATAATAAAAATTAGTTAAAATGGCTAGATATACAGGACCAAAAACTAGAATTGCTAGAAAATTTGGAGAAGCAATCTACGGGGCAGACAAATCGTTTGAACGTAAAAAGAATCCTCCAGGACAACATGGTGCTAACAGGAGAAGAAAAACTTCTGAATATGGTATTCAGTTAAAAGAAAAGCAAAAAGCTAAATATACCTATGGTATTTTAGAGCGTCAGTTTGCGAACTTATTTGATAAAGCTTCTTCAAGCAAAGGAATTACCGGTGAGGTATTACTACAACTTTTAGAATCTAGATTAGATAATACAGTTTTTCGTTTAGGAATAGCTCCTACACGTAATGCTGCTAGACAGTTAGTATCGCACAAACATATAATGGTAAATGGAAATTTAGTAAATATTCCATCTTACATACTTAGAGCTGGAGATATGGTCACAATTCGTGAACGTTCAAAAAGCTTAGAAACTATTTCTGCTTCATTATCAGGCGTTAATCATTCCAAGTTTTCTTGGTTAGAATGGGATAACGACCAATATGGTGGAAAGTTTTTAAATGTTCCTTTGAGAGAAGAAATTCCAGAAAATATCAAGGAGCAATTAATCGTTGAATTGTATTCTAAAAATTAGAAATTAAGTCTATGGGAGTTATACCATTCCAACAACCTGATAAGGTTATAATGTTAGATTCGGACGACAGATTTGGACAATTCGAATTCCGTCCGTTAGAGCCTGGATATGGGATTACAATAGGTAATTCTTTAAGAAGAATACTTTTGTCATCTCTAGAAGGACATGCGATTACTTTTGTTAAAATTGAAGGTGTTGATCATGAGTTTTCAACAATTACCGGTGTCATCGAAGATGTAACGGAGATTGTTTTAAATTTAAAACAAGTTCGTTTTAGAAAAAGAATCGAAGATAACGACGAAGAGAGAGTAACCGTAACTGTAACTGGTAAAGAAAGCTTTACCGCAGGTGACTTAGGGAATTTTCTAAGTGGTTTTGAAGTTCTTAATCCAGATTTAGTAATCTGTAATATGGAAAAAACTGTAAAATTACAGTTGGATATCAATATCGAAAAAGGTAGAGGGTATCGTCCAGCAGAAGAAAATAAAGTGGATACTGGAGAACAAGGAATTATTCCAATTAGTTCAATTTTTACTCCTATTAAGTTAGTAAAATACGATATCGAGAATATTCGTGTGGAACAAAAGACAGATTACGAAAAGCTAAATTTAAGAATTGAAACTGACGGATCAATTCATCCAAAAGATGCTCTTAAAGAGGCTGCTCGTATTTTAATGTTACACTATATGTTGTTCTCAGACGAAAAGATTTCTCTTGAGTCTGCTGATACAAATGATAACGAAGAATTTGACGAAGAAGTGTTGCACATGCGTCAACAACTTAAAACACAGTTGGTTGATATGGATTTATCTGTACGTGCCTTAAATTGCTTAAAGGCTGCTGACGTAGATACTTTAGGAGAATTAGTTGTTTTTAATAAAAATGATCTTCTCAAGTTTAGAAATTTCGGAAAGAAATCTTTAACTGAGTTAGATGAATTATTAGAAAGACTTAGTTTGAATTTTGGAATGGATATAAGTAAATATAAACTTGACAAAGAGTGATTGAGAGATGAGACACGGAAAAAAGTTTAATCATTTAGGAAGAAAAAGTGCTCACAGAAAAGCGTTACTAGCAAATATGGCTAGTTCGTTAATAGTGCACAAAAGAATTCATACAACCTTAGCAAAAGCAAAGGCTCTTAGATTATTTGTAGAACCATTAATTACAAAATCTAAAGAAGACTCGACACATTCACGTCGTGTTGTGTTTAGATATTTAAGAGATAAAGATGCTGTTACAGAGTTGTACAGAGAAGTAGCTATTAAAGTTGCAGATAGACCAGGAGGTTATACAAGAATCTTAAGAACTGGCAATCGTTTAGGTGATAACGCAGAGATGTGTTTTATTGAGTTGGTTGACTACAATGAAAACATGTTGAACGAACCTAAAAAAGTAGCTAAGAAAACAAGAAGAAGAAAACCTTCTGCTAAGAAAACACAAGCCTCTGTTGTAGAGGCAAATGTTGCCAAAGAGAAAGTCGAGCCAAAAGCAGAAAAGAAGGAAACTACAGAAGATAAAAAGTCTGAATAGAGATCTTTTTCAAAAGATAACAAAAAAGACATTACTTAATTGTAGTGTCTTTTTTGTTTTATATCAAACTTGTTTCTACTTTTATAGAGCAATACATTTAAGAAATTTATTTTAAAAATTATATAGTTATGTCACAAATTGCACAAATAAGCGCAAGAGAGATTTTGGATTCAAGAGGAAATCCAACCGTAGAAGTTGATGTTATCACTGATAGAGGTGTAATGGGAAGAGCTGCTGTACCTTCGGGAGCTTCGACAGGTGTTCACGAAGCCGTAGAGTTAAGAGATGGCGATAAAGGAAGATTTGGAGGGAAAGGTGTATTAAAAGCAGTATCAAACGTAAATAATATCCTGAATGAGGCACTACGAGGTCAGTATATCAGCGATCAAGCTGTCATAGATGCTATGATGATTGAGCTTGATAAAACTGAAAATAAAGCTAATTTAGGCGCTAATGCTATTTTAGGAGTTTCTTTAGCTGTGGCAAAAGCAGCTGCAATATCTACTGGTCAATCTTTGTACCGATATGTTGGTGGTGTTAATGCAAATACATTACCAATTCCAATGATGAACATCTTGAATGGAGGTTCTCATGCTGATAATAAGGTAGATGTTCAAGAATTTATGATAATGCCTGTTAAAGCAGAACGGTTTTCAGACTCTTTACGAATGGGAACAGAAGTGTTTCATTCATTAAAAGAGGTGTTGAAAAAAGCAGGACATTCTACAAATGTTGGTGATGAAGGTGGGTTTGCACCAAATCTTAAATCTAATGAAGAAGCGATTGAATATGTACTTAAAGCAATTGAAAAGGCTGGATATAAACCAGGAGAAGATATATATATTGCTTTAGATCCTGCAAGTTCAGAATTTTATAATGAGAAGGAAGGACATTACTATTTAGAATCAGTCAATCAAAAATTATCTTCTGAAGATATGGTTAACTATTGGATAGAATGGACAAAGAAATATCCGATTCTTTCTATCGAAGATGGTTTGCATGAAGATGATTGGAAAGCTTGGGCAAAATTAACTAAGGCTATAGGAAAGAAGGTACAGATAGTTGGAGATGATTTATTTGTGACGAATTCAAAAAGATTACAAATGGGTATTGACCAAAAGTCTGCTAATTCGATTTTGATTAAGGTGAATCAGATTGGAACTTTAACAGAAACTATTAATGCAGTAGAGTTAGCGACTAGAAACAATTTTACATCTGTAATCAGTCATCGTTCTGGAGAAACTGAAGATGTAACGATTGCACAGTTAGCGGTTGCATTGAATACAGGCCTTATTAAGACTGGTTCTGCATCTCGATCCGATAGAATTGCAAAATATAATGAGTTAATGAGAATTGAACAAGAATTAGGAAATTCGGCAAGATTCTTAGGAACAGATTTTAAATTTATAAAATAGTAGTGTTGTATTATTAACTTTATTTTTAAGCTGTTGTGTTTCGCAACAGCTTTCTGTTTTTTTATTAAATATGATATTTATCACATCAATAAAATATGTAATTTTATAGAAAAATATACATATAGATATATTAAATAATCATATAAAATTATAACTATGTCAAGTTTAAAGAAAAAACTGTATGAAAAAATACAGGAACACAGACCAAGAACAACCAAGCTTTTAAAAGAGCATGGTAACGTAAAAGTAGGAGAGGTAACTATTGACCAAGCAATTGGTGGAGCAAGAGGTGTTAGATGTTTAGTTACTGATATTTCTTATTTAGATCCAATGGAAGGTATTCGTTTCCGTGGATATACAATTCCTGAAACAATGGCAGCACTTCCAAAACCAGAAGGTAAAGATTATCCTTACGTTGAAGGTTTCTGGTATTTATTATTAACAGGAGATATTCCTACAATGGAAGAAACTCTTGAGTTAGTTGAAGAATTTAAAGTAAGAAGTGAAGTTCCTTCTTATGTATTTGATGTAATTAAAGCTTTACCAAAAGAGTCACATCCAATGGTAATGTTCAATACTGCTATATTAGCAATGCAAAAAGAGTCTAAATTTGCTAAATTCTATGAAGAAGGATTTAATAAAATGGATGCTTGGGATACTATGTACGAAGATTCTACAGATCTTTTAGCTCGTTTACCAGAAATTGCTGCATTTATTTATAGATATAAATATAAGGGAGGCGATATTATTGCTAATCCTAAAATGGATATGGGTAGTAATTTTGCTAAAATGATGGGTATAGATGCCCCTTATGATGATGTTGCTCGTATGTATTTCATTCTTCATTCAGATCATGAGTCAGGAAACGCATCAGCGCATACAACTCATTTAATTGCTTCTACTTTATCTGATGCTTATTATTCACTTTCTGGAGGTATGGATGCATTAGCAGGACCATTACACGGATTAGCTAATCAAGAAGTATTACGTTGGTTGCAAGGTGTTATGGATAAGTTAGATGGTGTTGAACCAACTGAAGAAATAATGAAGAAATTTGTTTGGGAAACATTAAATAGTGGTGCTGTTATTCCTGGATTTGGTCACGCAGTTTTACGTAAAACTGACCCTCGTTATGCTTCACAAAGAGAATTCTGTGAGAAGCACTTGCCAGATGATAAAATCTTCAAGTATGTTGATATGTTATACAGAGTTGTTCCAGATATCTTAGTTGAACAAGGAAAAGCTAAGAATCCATGGCCAAATGTTGATGCACAGTCAGGTGTTATACAGTGGTTTTATGGTATTACTGAGTATGATTTTTATACAGTAATGTTTGGTGTAGGTCGTGCAATTGGTGTATTAGCTAATATTACTTGGGATAGAGCTTTAGGATATGCTTTAGAGCGTCCAAAGTCATTAACAACAGCAATGCTAGAAGATGTAGCTAAGAAAGGATAATTCCTAATTAGTTTGATGTTAAATATAGACCACTTGTTAGAAATAGCAAGTGGTTTTTTCTATTATAAGAGAGTAATATTTATGAGTTAAATGGAGGAATTCAGGCATACGAGCGCAGAAAAACAGAATACTAAAAATACAAAAAACTCTATATTTTTAATTCTACGATTACAATATTATCGATTTGCTTTTTTTTAGCCTTCCTTTTATCAAAAAGAACTTTTTTGAAAGGCTTATATTTGAATTTCTTCTTTTCTTGCGGAAATGAACCCTAGTAGTATTTTGTTTTTCAGAGCTCTAATATTTAGAATGCAAATATTTAACATGTTTGTTTCTTTATCAATGAAATTTTGATGAACTGAATAAATTGCTAACTGAACTGAGCAAGATTTGTTTTAGAGAAATTAAAACTATCTAAGTTTTCTTAAGAAAAATTAGATTTACAGCATACATTCTTATTAATTTTTCTATTTTTCGAAAAAAACTGTCAGATGCTCAAGAAGATTCCAAATACCTATGTAATAATATTTTCAATAATTGTAATCTCAGCTATGTTTACATGGTTTGTTCCAGGTGGAGAGTATGAGCGTAACACGGTGTTGGTAAATGGTGTAGAGCGAACAATTATTACTCCAGATTCTTTTCATAATGTAGAAAATGCTCCACAAACATGGCAAATATTTTCAGCTTTGTTTAAAGGCTTTGTCGATAAAGCCGATATTATTGTATTTATTTTATTGATAGGGGGAGCATTTTGGATAATGAATCAGAGTCGTTCTATAGATGTTGGTATTTTTGCTTTTCTAAAGTTTACTAAGAAATTAGAAAAATATAAGTGGATAAGAATGTTGGGGATAAATAATATTGTATTAACCCTTATCATGCTTATGTTTAGTACATTTGGTGCAACATTTGGAATGAGTGAAGAAACGATTGCTTTTATTATTGTTTTGGTTCCTTTAGCCATTTCTATGGGTTACGATTCTATTACAGGAGTGGCTATTGTTTTTGTAGCTGCAGGTTTAGGTTTTGCAGGAGCAATTCTTAATCCGTTTACTATTGGTATTGCACAAGGCTTGTCCGATTTGCCTTTGTTCTCTGGAATTGAGTTTAGATTATTTTCTTGGTTAATAATCAATACAATAGGTATTGCTTACGTGTTACGATATGCTCATAAGGTGCATAGGAAACCAGAGCTGTCTTTGGTTTATTCAGAAGATAAATATTGGAGAGATAAAGATAAGCGTAGTACAGAATTGATAGAATATCACACTCCGAAATCGGCTTGGCTAAGTTATATTACGGTATTGGCAGTGTTGATTATTTATTCTGTAAATTATTTTCAAACTACCTTAACTATAGGAAATTCAAACTTTTCGGGTCCTGTATTGCCTATTTTAGCAGGTGTTTTTGCATTATTTGGTTTTGTTGGCTTACGTAAATCTGTTCATTTTTATATTCTTACTTTGTTGTTAATTACAATATTATTGTTAATAGTTGGTGTGATGGGCTATGCGTGGTATGTAATGGAGATTGCTTCCTTGTTTTTTGCAATGGGAATTCTTTCTGGTATTGCAATGAATTTTAGTCCTGATAAGATTGTAAAATATTTTCTTGAGGGAGTAAAAGATATTATGTCGGCAGCAATGATTGTAGGTTTAGCAGGTGGCATTATTATTATCCTGCAAGAAGGAAGAATAATTGATCCAATGCTACATAGTTTAGCATCGTGGATGGATAACACGGGAAAAGTGGCTTCTGTTAGTATTATGTACGTAATACAGAACTTTATTAATATTATCATTCCATCAGGATCTGCCAAAGCAGCTTTAACGATGCCTATTATGGCTCCTTTTTCTGATGTAATAGGAGTGTCGAGACAAGCTACAGTTATGGCTTTTCAGTTTGGTGATGGTTTCACCAATATGATAACACCTACATCAGGTGTTTTAATCGCAGTATTAGGCGTTGCAAAAATTCCTTATGATAAATGGGTAAAGTGGATTACTCCACTAATGATAATTCTAATTATTATTGGTTTCTTACTACTTATACCTACTGTGACAATGAAACTGAATGGGTTTTAGGAATCTCGGTATTCTACAATTTTTCGTCGAGCCTCAGTAGTGAAAAAACTGTCAGAGAAATCGACTAATAAACGAGTGTAAAGTTCCATTGCTTTTTCAGGATTTCCTTCTTCTGAGTAGATGTTGGCTAGCGCCATTAATGCATTATCTGCTAATATATCGGAATAGTAATTATCTAATACTTTTTGGTACAAACTCTTAGCTTTTATTTTTTCTCCAAGACTTTCGTATATCTGTGCCTCTTTAAATAATACATCGTCTGTTAAGCTGTGGTTGGGAAATTCTTCTATCAGGCTATCTAATACTGTAATAGCTTTCTTTTTATTATTTTGAAAAAGTAGTAAATCTGCTCGAGCAAACATTTGAAGAGCAACGCCTGTTGTATCATCTTTAATATTATCAGTAATAATGCTCGATAAATAAAAGGCATCGTTAGCTATTAATTTTGATGTGCTGGCTTTTAGTACATCGAGTTGTCCTTTTGCCCACAAAAAATCGCCAGAAAAATAGGCTAGTTTTGCTTTCTTAATTTGTGCTTCGTTTCCTATTTCGTTGTTGGGGTTGGCTTTAATAACTTGCGAATAATATAATGTAGCTTCCCAGATATTATTGTTAAGTAAAAGCTCATCGGCTAACTCTAATTTGGCTGCGGATTGTTGAGTTAGATTTAATACTTTATGATCTATTAGATTTTCTAACATCGAAATGCCTTTGTCGATGCTATCGGCATAGAATGCAGAAATATGAGCATAATTAATGATGATATTAATCGATTCGGGAACATTTCCAATTTCATTAAGTATTGATTGGTAAGTATCACTGAGTTGAGATATCTGATGTTGTTTAGGTTGGGGACTTTCTAAAATCTGAGCCTGGAGGCTGAGAATATATCCAACTTTGGCTTGTAAATAATTGGCTTTCTTTTCACCTAAATTTAGTACATAATCATAACACTTAATCGCTGTTTCGTAATCTTTATTATCAAATGTAAGTTCTCCAAGGCTAATTAATCTATTGCCTTCTTCTTGGTTTCGTTTGTCTAAAGCTCTTGTTTGTATAAATGCTTTTGCAAAATCTTTTTCTTGTAAATACAACCAAATAAGTAATTCGCTAAAGATAGAATTGCTTTTTGTTTTTTGTATTCTGACAATTAATTCTCGTTTAAGAATATCATTTAAGCTACCATCGTCTTGTCTGTAAACTGTCGATTGCAACCTGTTTTGAACACTTTTAAGATAACGAGGACTTTCGTCCAAAACATTCAAATATTGGTTTATCATTTCTTGATAGTTACGCGAATAGTAATAAACGTTGGCGAGCTCAAAAGCATAACTATAATTGCCTCTACTAAGCTTCTTCCCTTTCAGATAAGCTTGCTCTGCGTATTTGAACTCTCTTTGCGAAATAAACGCATTGGCAAGAGCGATTACTTGAGTTCTGGTGTCTCCTTTAAGTTGGTCTATTGTTTTTTGGTAAAGTTTATTAGCTTTATCTTTTGCCCCATAAGCTAGATAAACAGAGCCTAATTGAACTTTTAAGGCTGCATCGAATCTATGGTTCTTAATTTCTGATTTTAGTGTTTTTTCGGCCAGAGTATATTGCTCATCAGCAATGTAACATTTAATCAAATAATTTAGATAACTAGATGACTGGGCTTGTTGATAAAGCTCTTTGTAGATTATGGCTGCCTTATCATATTCTTTATCTTTATAGTATTGATATGCCAATTGACTCTTGCTGCCGTTGCTTTGTGCTTGAGCAACCGACCATGAAAAAATAGAAATGATGATAATTAAAAAAAATCTTCTGAGCATATCTTTGAGCATTATTTATCAATTACCAATTTAATAATCGGCGTTCGCCTTGCAAGGCTCTTATTTCGCTAACTTCTTGGCTAACTTCTAATACGCCTTTATATTTTTCTTGCTCATTGCGAACTGCAAAATATTTTATTAAAATAAATTTTGTTCCCATCTTAATCCAGAAAGCAGCTTCGTCTTTTTCTCCATTTTTAAAAGATTCAACAATTTTCTCGACAATATGTACAGACTCTGGTGGGTGGCAGTGGTGTACTTTTCGACCGATTACAGCAATTGTTCGGGGAAAAATTCGATGCTTAGGAGTTGAAAAATATTTTACTTCATCATTTTCATCAACATAAGTAATATCTACAGGCAAATGATTGAAAATCATTTTTAGTTGCTCTATATTTACAGAACCTGTACCTAAATTAATTTCGGAATTGTGATTTTGTGTCTCTGTTTTAGAATCTATTTTAAGCGATGAAGTATCAGTATAAGCGAGTTTAATATCTTTGAAAGCAGATAATAGATTTACTAAAATATTTTCGTCGATAGTTTCTAAAATAGTTGGAAATAATATTTTATCTTCTCTAAAAATAATGGCAAACATTGCAAAGAACAAATCACCAACAGCTCTGTTGAATTTCTTTAGATCAATTTCCTCTGCTTGAATATGGTCAATAATCCATTTCAAATTTCGCCGAATATCGTCGTGGTAAGACCACATTAATTGTACACATCTATAATCTTTCCATTCTTTTTCTAAAACAGGAAATAGAGCATTTTCTTTTAGAGTATAATGGCTTGTAAATGTTTGAAGGTCTACAAATTTATTGGATAATTCTTTTAAATATGTCTCTGTTTCTAGAAGTTCAGGCTGTTTGTTAAAACGCTTTATTTCAGGTTTTAAGTTCATTAATTTGTTGTAGAGAACAGCATTATCTTGTACTAGAATATCTAAAAAGGAATCTTTTGCTGGTGTAATTGCAGGAAACTCGTTAATACTTTTGTAGAAAACATTTAATATCTTGTTCGCTAGTGACTTAAGTTCTTCGGTATCGATGTTTTTTTGCATTAACCTGTCAAAAACGACAACTAAATCAGAGGGTATTAATTGATCGATAATGGGTTGATATTTTTTTATGAGTTCAGCACCATTATTCCCAGAGTGTAACTCTATGGCATAATTAATTAAATTCGAAATTCTATTTTCTGCAGTTTGTGTAAATTCTGACATGATTTGTGTAAAATTGTTTTGATAGCAAAGATACGAAATTACTTTTTTAAATCGTCATAGATGATTTATGGTATTTCCTCTTTGTTACTTGCTAACACCCTTTGGTGTTAATAAAAGGAATAATATGTGGTTATTATCAGATGTTTTATTGAAAAGAGCAGGATAAACTTAGAGCAATTATATAGTCCATTGATTATGGATAATCGCTTTTAGTTTGTAAGAGTGATTTTGTTTAGAGAATACTAAATATAGGGCTTTCCAGTCCATTTGTTCATATTTCTTTGTGCCAGGAAAATAAAATTCAACAACAGTACTGTTTGGATAAAATTCTTTGATATTATTAATATTGTTTCCCGATGCTTTTGTTTGGTTGTAATTGGGCTCAATATCTATAAAATTTTGACTATAAATAAATCGCTTGAAGTAAGCGTTAAAAGAAAGTTTGATATCTTCTCCCGAACCATCATAGATACCCCAATGTAGGAGAGAGTCTGAGTCTGAAATACTATTAATGTCTGAAGACAAAATAATTAGGTCATCTTTGCTAATATTGACATAAGGAGAAAAACGGATGCCATTTTGGTCAGCTAATGAAGCTAACTTATCGAAGTCTTTTTTTGCTAGTGATTCGATGGTTTGTTGTACAAAAAAACTTAGAGCGGTATCTTGCTTTTCGGTCATAGATTTTGCGGTTAATTTCTCTGAATGATTGGAATATGTTTTTTCGATGGTGGTTTTATTTTCTGTTTGATTTTGGCATGAAAAAAGCAAAATAAAAGTTATTAGTAATAGAAAGAGAATTTTGAAGTTCATTTTATTCTTTTATTAGTTGAAGGATCTGACTATTGCTGTTATTTTGTAATTTTATGGAATAGATGCCTTTTGATAAGTTCTGAGTTGATAAATTAAGGGTGTAATTTTTTTGATTAGAATTAACTTTTTTGAACAAAATTTCTTTGCCTCTAATATCAAAAATATGGATTGAATAGGGTTTATTATTAATATTTTCAATACTAATTTGGTCGATAAAAGGGTTGGGGTAGATTTTATATTCTTTAGTATCGGTTTTCTTGATTAAAGTATTGTCAAAATTTACGTTAACTTCTTCAGATACTAAACTTGAAATATTCTGTGCAGAATCTATAACGATTGATTGAATATTTCCAGAGGCTGTTGACGCATCTGGATTTTCGTATCTAATATCATTATCAAGAGTATTACCTATGGAAATCAAGGTTGAATTGTTTCTGTTTTTTAATATAGAAAATTGATTTACTTTAAGAATACAGTTACCCGTTCTAAAAGAGATATAATCTCCTATTTGGATAGGATTTGGGTCTTGCCAAGAATCAATGAAGGTGTTGTCGATAAATACTTCTATCAAGCCGTTAATTTTGGTGTAAATAATTTTAATGTCGTAGTCTTGATTAGGAAGGATATCAAAGGTTACAATCTTTTCTGAACTAAGATTGTTAGCATCACTTTTAAAGAACTCTATTTGATTATCGTTTTCTCTAAAATATACCAAATATGAGTTTCCTCTGTTAGTTTGAGTAGCATCGTCGCACATAAAGTGCAAACCTGCTCTTTTGTTACTTTCCGAACCATCGATGTTTAGATTAAAATGATATAAATAAGAATCGGCGGTATTTTGGTTAACCTCTGAATAAATATTAGTGTTAGAGTTGCTCTCTAAATTTTGTTGCAATTTGTTGTTCTGAACTGACCAGTTTCCTACAAGTAAGTTCCAGTTGCTATTTAATGTTGAAAAATCGTCTCTATAAAATCCGTGATTAGAGTTGGCTGACCATTGTAAATTATCGAAATCGGAAACTTGATAAAATTTTTGTTTGACACCACTGCCGTTATTTGGGTCTTGATCTACAAATTGAGCAGTAAAGTTTGAAGTAGCATAAGGAGTAGGAATATTAGTTATTTGTGTTGTTGGAGCTTCGGTATCTATAATTTGACTTTCCCAATTTATAATAAATCCAGATTTGTTTGTGGCACAATCGGCTCTAAATTCGACTGTTACAGATGGCCCATTAATTTGTATGGTAGAAGGAATTGTTGTTGCGGTATATTCTCCAATTTTATTTGAGAATACAGAATTTCCATCATAAATATAAAGATAATCCCATTGGTCTTCGATATCGAATTGTTGGATATTTAAGGTGATAGATGAAGCATTTGTGGGTTGGATACTTATAATTTGTCTTTGGTCGTCGGAGTAGTTTCCTGTTGTTCCACCATCGTCAGTAATAGTTCCAGATTCGTTTGTTAAAGTAGTAACGCTTGTGCTTATATTGATAAGCTTGTAGTAGTAATCCCAATCCCAATTTTGACCAGGATCGGTGTGTGTTTGGTTTGGGTAATGTTGATGCCCTTTTATTCTTATGCACTCTCCTGGAGTATTGTTGTCGCTATAATTGGTTGTGGCAGCCCAAGGAAAGTATGCGACTCTTAAAGGTGAAATACCGTAGCCACTTTGTACGATATCTCGGGCAAGATCTGCAGAAGATTGATACATAGCATCTGTATACCATCCTGTTTCGTTGGCGTAACCTTCATGTTCTAATCCGATAGTATAGGGATTTTCAGAACCAACATGCCATGCTTTGTTCGACTCCAAAACCATTTGGGTTACTTGACCGTCGGACGATCGTAAAACATAATGAGCCGACACGTTTGCGTCACAGTTTTTAAACCAAGAGATAGAACCTGCATAACTACCTTCGGTGTCGTGGATAGTAATGGCTGTGATGGCTGTGCCAGAGCGTGAGCTGTAATTACAAGTTGTTAAATCTTCGATTGCGGGAGGATAGTCTGTAGATTGTATAGAATGATTTATCCCAGAATAATGGTATGTTATCCCATTTTCGTTTTCAATTTGTTTTTCTTCGATTGTGACAAAATGTGAACTTAGAACTTGTAAATTTTCTTTGCCAAATATGGTGGTTAAATCAATTTTGTATTTGGGTATTTGATATATCTCTTGGGCTTTTGGATTATTTAGGAACCAATATATTTGGTAAATAAACGAGTTAAGAGCGAAATCTTTTTGCAAACCATCGTACGGAAGTTCGCTTAATGCTGCTATAATTTCAAATTGCTTTTCTATTTCGAATAGTTGTTTATGATGTATTAGAGCCTGGTAAGTAGATGCATAGGCCAAGATATTTTGTTCAGGATTGCTTAATATTTCTGTTTTACCGAAGCCCGAAATTTTAGCAATTAAATCTAGGTTATTTCTAAAATAATTTTTTCCATCGGGAGTTAATCCCATAGGTCCATAAACGTGAGGAATGCCAGAGCAAGTCTCTGTGTTGTTTTGTATGTTGGTAAAACGAGTCATTGAAAAAGATATAGCCTCTAAGAGCCCTTTTGGGATGTCAGGGTACTGTTGATATGCTTTGTCGAACTCTGCTTTAAAATGGTTTTTTACAAATAATTGATGTGAGGATTGAGATAAAGAGAGAAGGCTTACGAATAAAAATATAATTAGAAAATATGATTTCATAATGAAAGTTATTTTATGAATAAATAGAATGTTTAGGAACTAGTCTTAGCTGGTAAAGTTAATGAAAAAAGGGTATTAATAAAAGCAAAAACAAAAAAAAGCGGGCAACAGTTTTCTGTTACCCGCCAAACCCAAAAATAACTAATTATGAAAAGAGTAAATAACTAACTAAGAATTTAGAAATTATTTACATCTATAAAAGTAAACGTTCTTTATTATTAATTTATTATAGTATTAATAGAGTTATTAACAAAGTAGGTTTAATTACTTAAATATTGATTAACTATAAGATTGGTTTTCGACGAATAGGCATGGTCATACAGCGTGCTCCACCACCACCTCTTGCTAGTTCTGATCCTTCGATTGTGACTACACAATTTTTGTAATCCTCAACATTTTTAATCTCAGAAGCTACATCTTTAGCTGTAATAATATCGAAGCCGTGTTTATTCATTTCTTCTATGGTGTGCGAATTGCGTGCGTAACCTATAACTTTTCCTGGAGCAAAAGCAAAAAAGTTAGCTCCAGAATGCCATTGCTCACGGTCTTGAGTCCATTGGTCTGTTTTTCCTCCACAAGAAATAACTTCCAAATCCATACCTAAATTTTTAAGTGCTGTTGGAATATTTTGTTCCTCTTTAATGCTAATCGTTTGCCCTTCTTCTAATTCTATATGGATGGTTTTGTATTGATTCTGTTGGGTGATTAATGGTTCGTACGCCATGCATTTATCGTTGTCTAATAAGGTAAAAACCATGTCTAAATGAATAAATGATTCCGGTGATTTGGGTAGCTGTTGAATAATAATGTGTTTGGAGATATGTTGAGCATTTAACTCATTAATAATGTAATCGATAGCTTCAGAATTGGTTCTTAGTCCCATGCCTATTAAAAGAATATCTTCGCGTGGAATAAGTACATCTCCTCCCTCAACATGTATGTTTTTAGCTCCTTCAAATAGATTGGGGTTGTATGTCTTTGCTTGAATTTGGGGATGATTTTGTAAAACGTAATCCATAATCAAAGCTTCTCTATCTCGAACCGAATTAGCCATTTTCCCGATTAATGCAGCATTGCCAAAAGACATGGAGGCATCTCGCATAAAAAAGAAATTATAAAGAGGTTTAAGAGAGTAGCGATCATCCATTAAATATTTAGTCAGCGTATTTTTGTTCATTTTTACGCCTTCGATTAGTTTTTTGGAGAGCTCTTCGTTAGTTAAACTTGAAATGATATCGCAATCTCCGTATATTTCTTCTGACTGAATGATGTCCTTTAGTAAGTCCTCTCTTACATCTTTTCTTTCGAGCACATCTTTAAGTAAGTCTTGTAATTCGAAAGTGGTCGTTATTTTATCTAAGGCGCCTTTAAACTGGGCGTATTCTTGATTGGCAACTTCAATGTTTAATATATCGCTATATAAAGCTCTATTTGCATTCTCAGGTTTCATATTCTCCACTTCTTTGCCTGGTTTGTGTAGAATAACGGCTTCTAATTCACCTACCTCAGAATTGACACGAATATTATATTGTTCACTCATAGTTTTAAATTTTAATCCCATTTGGGATATTTTATACTGCTATCTTAAAAATATATATTTAATAAATAATTCCCCAATTTGTTTGGAAAGATGGTCATGTAAACTTTCTGGATGCCACTGAATACCAATAGCAAACGGATGACTATTTTTGTCTTTAATTTCTATAGATTCTATAATGCTATCTGGAGCAAAGGCGGC
>Ga0256842_1000306_pt1 | contig 43070 bp, 31 predicted proteins | sample 4559240metaG_FD_185973 | JGI IMG/M metagenome (GOLD analysis project Ga0256842, IMG submission 185973) | Hydrothermal vent microbial communities from Guaymas Basin, Mexico - 4559-240 | ecosystem: Environmental > Aquatic > Marine > Hydrothermal vents | place: Mexico: Guaymas Basin | collected...
ATAAATATATGCAAAAGCATATAGAACAGGCCATTCAGAAAGCAAAAGATAATAATTTATTAGGTAAAAACATACTTGGTAAAACCGATTTTGATTTTGATATTAGAATTCAATCTGGTGGTGGAGCCTATGTTTGTGGCGAAGAATCATCTTTAATTGAATCTATGGAAGGCAAACGTGGAGAGCCAAGATATAAACCACCATTCCCTGTACAAAAAGGATATATGAATAAACCAACTTCTGTAAACAATGTAGAAACATTCTGCAAAGTATGTAGAATTATTGAGAATGGAGGAGAATGGTATCGTAGATACGGAACCAAAAATTCTGTAGGGACAAAACTTCTTAGTATATCAGGAGATTGTCAACGTCCTGGAGTATATGAAGTAGAATGGGGAATGAGTGTACATCAGATGCTTAATATGGTAGGGGCATCAGATACTCAAGCTGTTCAAATTGGCGGACCTTCGGGAACTTTAATTGGTAAAGACAGCTTTGACAGAAAAATATGTTATGCTGAACTATCTACCGGCGGATCAATGATGATATTTAATAATAGCAGAAATCTAATAAAAGATGTCGTAATGAATTTCTTGGACTTCTTTGTTGATGAATCATGTGGTTCGTGTGTAAGCTGCCGAGCAACAACAAGTCAGATTCGCCAGAAAATACAAAAAATGTTACGTGGAAAAGGTGTTTCAAAAGACATTAAAGATTTAAAAGAATGGTCGAAATTGACACTCGTTAGCAGATGTGGATTAGGACAAACAGCAGCTAATCCAGTAAAGACCTCTATAGAGAATTTCCCTCATTTATACGAAGCTCTTGCACAGAAAGATAAGGATTTCGATAGTTGTTTTGATATGGAAGCAGCCGTTGCAGATTCATGTAGAATAGTAAATAGAATTCCAAATTTATAAAATAATATATTATGGAAAAAGTAAGCTTTCAGATAGACAATAAAAAATGTGAAGCCTTATATGGTCAGATGCTTGTTGACGCAGCTCGTGATAATGGTATCTATATTCCAACATTATGTAATATGCAAGGCACAAAACCTTGTGGTTCTTGTAGAGTTTGTACAGTTAAAATCAATGGTAGATATGCCACTGCTTGTACCACACCTGTAGCTTGTGGAATGGAAATAGAGAGTGAAACAGAAGAAATAAAAAATATTAGACTTGGCCTTATTGAGTTAATATTTGCCGAAGGAAACCACTACTGCCCTACTTGTGAAATGAGTGGCAACTGCGAATTGCAGGCTTTAGGTTATCGTTTTGGAATGTTAGCACCCCGATTCCCATATCAATATCCGGATAGAGAAGTAAATACTGATTGTCCTCATTTGATAATCGATTATAATAGATGTATCAGATGTAAACGCTGTATCAGGTCTATTAAAGATATCGAAGGTAAATCATATTTTGCATTTAAAAATAGAGGCAATAAGATTGAGGTAACAATAGATACTGAAATGGCAAAAACCATGTCGAAAGAATTAGCAAATTTAGCAATGGAAAACTGCCCTGTTGGTGCAATCTTAGTAAAAGAAACAGGATACAGAGTACCCATAGGAAAACGTAAATATGATAATAATATGATTGGTAGTGATATAAATGCTACTAATACTGTAAAAACGGAGGGCGTATTATGAGTAAACCAATAATCGCAACGGCCTCATTAGCAGGATGTTTTGGATGCCACATGTCCTTTTTGGATATTGATGAAAGAATTTTAAAACTCGTAGAGCTTGTTGATATTGGAAAATCACCAATAACTGATATCAAGACTTTTACGCAAGAATATGATATTGGAATAATAGAAGGAGGATGCTGCAACAGTGAAAATGTTCATGTTTTGAAAGAATTTAGAAAAAATTGTAAAGTACTGATATCATTAGGAGAATGTGCTATTATGGGCGGACTTCCAGCCATGCGTAATGGTATTCCTATTGAAGAATGTCTTAATGAAGCATACCTTGATGGCCCTACAGTAAAGCTTAATAAAGAAGCTATTATGCCAAATGACGAAGAATTACCAATGATATTAGATAAAGTATATCCCGCTCATGAGATAGTTAAGATTGACTATTTCTTACCAGGCTGTGCTCCACGAGCAGATTTAATTTGGGAAGCATTAGTTGCTCTTGTTACAGGTAACGAGATGAACTTACCATATGAGGTGGTAAAATACGATTAGTCTAAAATATTATAATACAAATTATTAAAAAGGCATAAGACATGACAAAGAAAATAACAATAGAACCCGTAACAAGAGTGGAAGGACACGGAAAAGTCACTATACATTTGGATGAGAACAACAATGTTGCTCAATCGAGATTACATATTGTTGAGTTTAGAGGTTTTGAACGATTTGTACAGGGGCGTCCATACTGGGAGGCTCCTGTACTTGTTCAACGCCTCTGTGGCATCTGTCCTGTTAGCCATCATCTGGCTGCGGCAAAAGCCCTCGACAAAATTATAGGTGTAGGTCCTAATGACCTAACTCCTACCGGAGAAAAGATGCGTCGATTGATGCATTATGGACAAGTTTTTCAATCGCATTCTCTACACTTCTTCCATCTTTCTGCGGCAGATTTATTATTTGGTTACGATTCTAATCCTAAAGATAGAAATATAATTGGCATTATCAATAAATTTCCTGATTTAGCTGTTCAAGGAGTAATGATGCGTAAATTTGGTCAAGAGATAATAAAAGCTACTGCCGGTAAGAAAATACATGGTACCGGTGCCATTCCCGGAGGAATAAACAAAAACCTTAGTATTGAAGAGCGTGATTTCTTCTTAAATGGTGCTGACCCAATGAATATAGATAAGATGATTCAATGGGCTGTTGATGCTGTACAATTGTTTAAAAACTATCATGCTGAGCATGCTGAATTTATCGACAATTTTGCAAACTTCCCTTCAAATCATATGAGTATTGTTCGTGAAGATGGCGCAATGGACTTATATAATGGCTTGATTAGAGTTGTAGATAGTAAAGGAAATATTATTCTCGACAAAATTGATAATCAAGACTATAATAAATATATCGAAGAAGAAGTAAAAACATGGAGTTATATGAAATTCCCTTACTTGAAATCTCTTGGCAAAGAAAAAGGTTGGTATAGAGTTGGACCATTAGCTCGATTAAATACTTGTAATTTTATTCCTACACCTTTAGCACAAAAAGAATTTGAAATTTACAAATCGTATACTAATGGCAAAGCAAACAATATGTGTTTACATACTCATTGGGCACGACTAATAGAAATTATACACTGCGCCGAAATGATTAAAGAATTGCTAAACGACCCTGACATTCTAAAAAATGACTTAGTGGCTTCCGGTGTTAAAGGCAATGAAGGTGTTGGCATAATTGAAGCCCCACGAGGTACTCTTTTTCATCATTATAAAATAAATGATGATGATACTATTAAAATGGCTAATCTAATTGTTTCTACAACAAACAATAATGAACCAATGAACCGTTCAGTAAATCAAGTTGCAAAGAAAATGATGAACGGGAAAACTGAAATTACTGAAGGCATGATGAATGCTGTGGAAGTAGCAATTAGGGCTTATGACCCATGCTTAAGTTGTGCCACTCATGCCATTGGCAAAATGCCTTTAGAAATTAAAATGTATAATGCAGACGAAGAGCTTATTTCAGAATTAAGGTCGTAGCCTGTCAAGATAATGGGATGGTAAAAAGTTTTTTTTAAATTATCCAGTCTTTGTTTTTTAAGGTAATGAGAATTACCGAGGTTTGTGTTTATGTCCCCGGTTTTGAAAAAGATCGGGGATATTTTAACCGGTTAACAATAAATTAAGATATACATGAAAAAGATACTAATATATGGTTATGGCAATCCTGGCAGACAGGACGATTGTTTAGCAAATGCTTTAGTTGAGAAAACCCAACAATGGGCTGAAAAGAATAATATAGAGAATGTGGAGTTTGATAGTAATTATCAACTAAATATAGAAGATGCTGAACAAATATCACATTATGACAAAGTAATATTTGCAGATGCAAGTACAGAGCATATCGACGACTTTTATTTATCTAAAGTACAACCTAATGACGCCAAAGTAGAATTTAGCATGCACGCTGTTTCTCCTTCATATGTCGTGGATTTATGCAATAAAATATACAAAAAATCTCCTGAAACATATTTACTGCATATAAAAGGCTACGAATGGAATTTTATGTCTCCTATGAGTAACGAGGCTCAGAAAAATTTAGATTTGGCTTTTAATTTTTTGAAATACAAAATAATAACAATGTCCAACGGCAGTCTGTCTAATAACTATACAGAGTGACTTAAAAGTTCAAGTTCAAGGCTTGCTGCTTTTTTGTAAAGCGCAGTATACTATGGTATATGAGCATTTACAAAAAGTAGCATAACGCAGAAATTGGGCTTTTTAGACAGTCTGACGGTAATTAATACGGATTATTCACAAATAATCCTGACGATTGCATAAAACTAATAAATTTGGATATTTTTCAAATACCCAAATTTGAGTTTATTATAAATCAACCTGTCCCTAACTTGTTTGTGATGGTTTTCCTATGCACCCAGCTATTCATTGCTTATTCATATAATTCACTTTACTTTTGTATGAATAATGCGGATTAATGAGTATTAAAAATATCAGCAATGAATAGTTTGTCATATACTACATTACATAAAAACAACTTCATTAGTCCATATACCATGTAAGTTACAACCACACTCAACTCTTACTTTATCACCTTTTGCCAAAGTAGCATAATAAGTCTCATATCCTCTAATACTTCCATTAATATATTCTGTATGTGCATATTGAACATCATTAATAAATAATGTCATATAGTCAATCCAATGTTCTTTTGTTGCGGGATGTATTATTCCTGATTTACCAATAGTTACATTAACTATTGAATGTCCTTTCTCATCTGAAGCACCAAACGTAATATCAGGAGTATGCTTTAATTCAACTTTTGTTGGGTTTTCAGGATCTTTAATTTTCTGTGGCTCTCTATTTATAATTAACTTATTTCTATCTTCGTTCCAGTTGTTAACAAAATTTGAATTAGCAGATTTATCATTTTTATCTGCAGCAATAGGTAAAACCTCTTCCTTGTTAGAATTTGCATATGCACTAAGTAAACTTACACCACTAACACCTACCAAAGTTAATATTCCTAATTTCTTAAATACCTCTCTTCTTTCCATATTTTAAATATTTTATATAATAGGCAAATTTATTAATAAAATATTAGCAATGTAATTGAATTTTATCTTTTGAATTTCCATTTCAGTTCCGTTAATTCTACAAGACACTTAATTTTTGTCAAGCGTTAGCTAAAAAAAGCTCTTTTGTTTTTTTGAATTTGCCTGTGTATCGGCCGAAATGTCGGGACTTATACTATTTATACATTGGCTTCCCATTTTTTTATTTTCTTGTAAAAAAAATTACCATTCCTTTTCTTCTTTTGTCAACTTACCTTTAAACATTAGCGGAAATATTCAACTGAATTTTTATCGAAGGGGGATTTTGCCCAACGGCAGTCAGTCTAATAAGCCGCTTAAAATTACCATTATTAGCTTTCTTTAGTAAATTTTCAGCAAATATAAGCCTTTTCGAGGGTTCGAGGAGGTAGATTAAACCGGATTGTTTATGAACACCCCTCACTAACACTATCTATTGGTTATCAACACATTATAATATTTCTAAGCATAACTTAATAGTTTTAATAATTACGTTAATAAGAATTGATATTACTTTGCTATGTATAAATAATTATGCTTAAAACAAAATTAATACTAACAAAGATGCCAAGGTGCCAACTATCATAATAGGTACAGTATATGGTATAATCTGCTTAGCTTTTACTCCTGTTATTGATAAAAGAGGGATTGCCCAAAATGGCTGAATCATATTTGTAATTTGATCTCCATAAGCAAGTGCCATTATTGTTTTAGGAACAGAAACTCCAATACTCATTGCAGCATCCATTAGAATAGGACCTTGAATTGCCCATTGGCCTCCACCACTTGGCACAAAGAAATTAACGATTGCAGCACTTATAAAACTATAAATAGGAAATGTAGTGGGATTTGATATTTCAATTAATTGATTTGTAAAAATTACTATCAAGCCGGAATATTTCAATATTCCCATTATTCCAGCATAAATAGGAAATTGTATCATAATACCACTAGCATTACTAATTGCAGAATCTACAGCTTTCATAAGGCTTGCAAGCTCAGGATAAACAATAAAAACTAAAGCAAGTAAAAATAAATTTACCAGATTAATATTAATAGCACTCAATCCATTTATCACCAAAAGGTAAATACCCATTACCAATAGCATAATACCAAAAAATAAGCCCAGATAATTTCTTTTATGATTTATACTTTTACTTAAAGAGCTTTTTTCAAGATTAAACTCTTGAAGTTGAACAAAGTTTTTACGTTTACTTAAAGCAAATGCTAAAATTGGCACTGATATCAGAATAATGAAAAAAAGAACAATATTCATTTGAGAGAAAATAGTATCACCAACACTTACTATACCTATTTTATCTTCAAGAAAATGACCACTGGTAGCAACTTTTAAAGGTGCTGAGCCACTAATACCACCATGCCATACCATCATTCCGGTATAAGCTACTGCAACTAAAAGAGGATAGTTAAGATTTATATTTTTGTACTTTGCTTCCTCTCCTATTGCTCTTGCTAATAATGCTGAAAAGATTAAACCCAAACCCCAATTAAAATAAGCAAGCAAAATACTGACAATAGCTGTAGTAACAACAGCTTTTGATGGAGAGTCAATCCTTTTCAAGATTACTTTAAGAATCTTTTGAACCGGAGAACTTATTGCTAACACATTACCAAGAACAAGTATCAAAGTCATCTGCATAGCAAAAGCCAACAGATCCCATATTCCTTTTTGAAAGAAAGTTAATATCTGTAATGGATAAAAAACAGTAGAATTATTTTTAGTAAAAAGTAAAGCCAATACAAAGACAAAAATGCTTAAACCAATTGCCAAAGCCAAAGGGCTAGGAATAATTGACATCTTCGATTTTTGAATTTTTTTACTCATTATTTTTCTTAGCCTGCTCAATTTTATTGCTCAAATCTGATTTTTTTTGCAATCTTTTAGGTTTAAAAACTATTGAGAATATATGTAAATTCCGATATTGTACAGAAACCTGTTCGGCGTAATCCTCAGAAAAATACGTCTCTGAGATAAACGCAAATCCACCAGCAATCTCGACTTTTTCGAGGGATGGAAAATGAACAGATATTGCCTCCTCTTGTTTTGTATTTTGAGGCACTACAGCTATCTTATAACTTTCAACCTCGTCACCTTCACCAAGATATTCTTTGATAATACCAGTGAGCTCTGCCTGCATTAATTTCTCCTCTGGAGTTACTTTTCCATCAGCATTTATCAACAAAGAAATAACATCTATAAGATGTGAAACTTGTTCTTTTGGAGGTTTAACCCTTAAATAAGAATATAAACTTTCGCGTAATTTACTATACCTATTACCTGATACATCCTTGTATTTTTCTATTTCATCCCAATCTATTTCAATATGCCAATCATCAGCAAATTTCTGAATATATTCTTTTTCTTTAATATCCAAATCGTTATCAATCATTGCTAGCCTACCTAGAATGTCTAATATTTTGTCAGCAGCAGAAGGTTGGAAAAAGGCTTTTGCCAAATCACCAGCCTCAGAACGTTCCAAATTAAGTGCTTTGCCAAGTAATTTAAGGAAGTTGACACCTTTATTTGCACTGACAAAAACACCAACTCCTATAATCAAACTCATTGAGCTTGCCACTATCCATAATAAGTTATTTGACAATCGTGAGTATGCACCATCAGTAAGATTCTGATAACCAAAAGAGAAGTTAATTATCAAACTAATAAACATAGCAGAAATAGATATACTATCAGCCACTACCTGTTCATGCTTTCGCTTCCACAACTTATTAATAATAAAGTAAACCTGAAAGAAACTAAGTATTGCTGCCAATAGGCCCAGATAGTCATTGATTCTCTTTTTCAAAGTATATTCCTCTCTAAAAACACCCCAATCAACATTTTGCAAATCAGAGAACTCAACACTTTTCCACTTAGGGTGGGAGAATTTATTAAGCTGTATCCCTTTTAAATTATACTTCAAGTCATTATATAGACTATCAATCTTCAAAGCCATACTTGCATCAATATTCTTAGTATTAACTACCAATAAAGACTTTACGGCATAGGTCTTAACATCTTCTTGTTGCCAGTGGTAAGTCCCTCGAGGAATAGTTTTTTTTGTATAACAATCATCTCCACTACTAAAATCCACGGAGACTAAGGATAATTTATCAGTAACATCTTTTGGCTGGTTCATCAATAGATGAGAAGGAACAGCCCCAACAAAGAAGAATGCGTCAATTTTTCTTTCCATTAAAGCTTTAACAGATAATTCAAAGCTTACTTGCACCGGTTTCCACACAATGCCGGAATATTTCTCGATATGCTGTGCCGTAAAAAATGAACCGGAACTACTATCTCCAACACCAACACGTTTCCCGATTAAATCTGTAAGCTGTTTTATCCCGGACTCTTTTAATGTAACAAGTTGAATTTCCTCGCTATATAAAGGTAAAAACACCTTGATATAATCTTTTACACTTTGATTTTTAACACCGAAATCATGCAATACATCATATTGCATAAAAGCTATCTGTATACTATCAGAGAGTAAATATTTTAAGTTTTCAATACTACCCTCCGAAGTGTATATATTTGCCTTAACACTTGTATTATTGACAATATCCTTTGCAAACTGATTATATACCTCTCCCTTTAAACCAGAGACAATATTTATCTGAGAAATAGCTTTATTACTTAAAAACATAAAAGCTATAACAATAAGGAGAATTAGGGAACGGATTCTAGTCATATTAAGCATATTATCAATTATATTTCGAACACAAATATATATAAATAATCGCATTATATTATAGTCAATATTGTGTCGTTAGTATATAATAACCTGAACCAGAATTGGTGCTATCATCACAGGTATTTCCTAACACAATAATTATAATGATAGTAAATGTCACGAAAAGATTTGAATCTATAGAATATTCAGTTAAAAGCACTAATGATAATTCATATTATACGAACCAGATATTGGTAAAAAATGCCATAGTTAATATTAGAAAACATATCAGCTTTTTTCCAACACCCAATGCACCGAGGGGGTATACTATCGTAAGCACACTTCAAAATAAAAAGAGAGAAACTCAATCTTTATGTGCCCGACACTAAACTTACAGCCAAATCTACATCTATAATGATGGAGCAAATAAAGTATGGCCTCATTTGGTTAGAAAGATTGAATATATGGTATAACCCGGATTACTTTAAACTTTAAACTTTAAACTTTTTATTAATATCTGATTTTATTTCAGTAAAACTACTATTATCTCTTGCGGCAAGATTAATTTCAAGAGTATAAACTCCATCTTCATAATTCACTATAGAGATATCAGGAATAACATTAATTAATGCTTTTGGATGAGTCATAATAAAATACTTTAACTCTTCTTTTATATTATTAATAGTCTTATCGCTTTTTAATTCTAAGCGCATCATTGATGTGATTTTATCTTTAGCGTCAGGGAAGAAGGTTATTGTTTTACTAACATACTGAGAATAAGGCAAAATCATTTTCTCTCCTTTATCATTAATAAGTTTAAAATTACGACTGTATAAATTCGAAATACGTCCCTTCATACCATCAATTTCAACAATTGCACCTTCTTTAAAACCGATATTAGTTTTAATAATAAATCCAGCTACTATATCTCTTCCTATATACCAACTTATTAGAAGAATATCAATAACCACAACAATACTTATAACAACACCAAAAGCGAAATTTCTTTGAAAGAAATACGGCAAAACATATATAAGATATATTAGCCATATTAACAGTTCGAAGAAACTATACTTTCTTTTAAACGCCACTTTAGTTTTATATCTCTTTATAAGAAACGGCACCACTCTTTCTATTAATCTTAGAATTCCATAAATAATAAAAATAGAAATAATAAAACTAATAATTGGGAATGTAGATATGTCTTTGGATAGTAGTTCCATTATAAATAGTTTTTAGTTTTCAATAAATTTTCCACGAAAGATTGTAATAGTCTATTGATACTATAATTATCTGGGGAATACTGCTTTATATAGCCTATTTGTTCAAGTTCAAATAATTTATTCATAGCAACAGAAGTATCAAAATTAGTAACTTTAACTAATTTATCTACTGTCATAACATTGTGCAACACAATCATTTGAAGAATCCACAAATTCTCTTTTGAAATATCCTCACAAATTCTCAAGTCCGGAATTTCAGGAAATGACAATTCTATTTCTTTACCATCGATGGCGATAATATTGTATAGCCAAACCCAAATTGCTGTATTGGGAACTCCATTAGAAATTCTAAATATCCGATTAAATAATCTGGCAAAATGCCAAGAATGAAGGCTATCCTGACCATTCCCATTAAAACTAAGATTAAGGCCTCCCATAGAATGCCTTTTCCAAATAATTTGCCTTAAAGTATTGGCATCCACTGCCGATAGAGAGACATTATGAGTAAAATAATCAGTAACTCTTCTCAGACGCGAAATAAAATCAAATGAATAATTATTAATAACAACAATCATTCTCAAGCGTGAAGAATGCATTTTTATAATATCAAAGATATAATCTATAACTTTAAATCCATCAGAACTCTTTTGCCACCACAGCTCTGAATCTTCAAAAATTATTGTACTACCATCAGCAAGGCTTTCGAGTGAATGTTCACCTTGCAACTCTATACTATCTTTTAGACTTCTTTTAAACAGATTAACACTAATACTTCCCGAAGCAGGCGGAGTGATAACAAACACTTTATGATTTACTTCAAGTCTTGTACCTATCATATTACTTAAGAAGCTTTTTCCGGTTCCCTTCCGACCTCTAATTAGTAGAGCGCGCGAGTTATTATTATTAAAATCCTTCAGATATCGCTCAACTTCTGCCTCTGCTTTAAGATTCTCAACCCATAATTCCGGTATATAATTCTGATTTTCAGCAAATAACTGTTTATAATAAACAGGCAACTTTTGAATAACATCTTCATTTTTACTTAATTCATCAATTGCTTTAGCTTGTTTTTTATGAATACTCAGACCATCATTTTTCTCATTGATAAAAGACTGGGTAAGCATAAGATTGATACTATGACGATACAATAATTTTGCAGCTTGATTTGAATAAAAACTATATATCTGTTTACTTATTTGGGCAAATCTATTTTTTTCTCTATCAGCTTCTCTTGTACGAATATACTGCTTTAGGTTCATAGCACTCTGCATAAAAGGATAAACACCTAATTTCTCCTCAACTACTCTTCTTCTCTCTTCTATCTTCCTAATAGCATTTATAGTATATTCCTCACCATTATCAATCTCAACCTTAACAAAATTTATTTCTTCTTCAATCAAGCTTACAGCAGACTTATAATCAATATCCTTATTTAAAAGCTGGAATTTTAGGATTCTAGACCTGTCAATTAACTTCTGCGTTTTATCAATAACCTCATCGGATAAATCAAATAGAATTACTTGTATTACATTAATAAACTCATCACGGATAATATAATCCATAAATCTACTTACAGAAAGATTGACGGTCTCAAGATCGTCAAACTGTTTATCAGTTCCTATTAGATTATCTGATTGAGGAGAAAGTACGGAAATTTCCTTTGGCAAATTATAGAGTAAATTTTTATGATTACTTTTAATTAAACGAAGCAAATTTTCAGCAGTAATTTTATCTAAAAGCGTATTAATACTTTCAGTGTTAAAATCAAATTTTGCTTCTTTATTCTTCTTAAGTATATCAAGAAATGATTCTAAATATCGATAATAATTTTTATTTAATTCGATAATATCATTATGAAGATATGTACTTAATCTCTTAGCCAAGAGATTTGTTACTTGCCTAAAATTAACAGAATATTGTAGAAGATGAATACTTATAAATGTGTGATTAAGTAATAACTTTTGATTCCTAAATAACTTGGAAGGAATATCAAAAATGTCATCTCCAAGTTTTTTAATAGCTTTCTTAATATTAAACTCATCATCTAAATAATAATTAACAGCTACTTGCGAACTCTCTTTATTAATAACCTTAATCAATTTCAACAAGTTACTATGTCTAATATTTACAAGAGAAATTGTTCTATTAGCATATTCCTTTTTGAGTTTTAAAAATAGATTACTCATCTTATCTAAAGCCAAATCTATATTTGACACATCAATAATCTCATTAGCATTACATTGCTGATAAATATATTGCATTTCATGATCCAAATCATTAAAGAATTTCTCGAAGTCAACGATATTTTGACTGCTTATAATTCCAAATTTAGAGATAAAATCATGCAAAAACTGAATATGTAACGGAGAGATTTTCTCCACCATAAGATGTTTATACTCAATACTATAATTAAAATTACTTATTCCGATTTTTGACAAAAGCCTCCTAGTAAACTTAAACCATTTAACATCTATATTATCTGATTCTAAAGACTTTAGATCCTCGACAGAATAACGTATTTTAAGCTTTAAAGGAAGGTCTTGATAATGAGATTTCATCTGCATTAACTCAGCATCAATAAGATTGTTAAATACTTTATTTTGACTAAAAATTGATTCTTCCTTAAAAGCCAAAATTCTTTTTTCCAAATCACTGATAACTTTTGCTTGAATACTAGAAACTTTTGATGCCAGAAACTCTTTTTTACTTGAGCTAATAATGAGTTTAAGACTTTTAATATAAGTATCAATAACTTTCTCAAAATCATCAACAATAGACATTTCTGCATCTGAAATAACCTTCAAATAACGCTGATTATTTTCTAATTGAATATTATTAAACTTATCATAGAAATCCCTATTTTGATATGCAAGACTTTTAAATTTCGGGAAATTAATATTTTCTATTTCATTCTCCATAGTTTCAGGCAACAACAACAAATTACTACCAGTTTTCTTTGTTTTTGATCCTTTTGAAACGCCAATACTTAAGTCAATAAAAGATGATGAAGCTTTAACAAGAATTACTGTTCCAATTTTTTTACAAAGTTCGTTTGTTTTACTCACAAAACTCTCTTGTTCAGAATCAGCAATCTCAGGAAGCCCCATAAAAATCAAACTAGAATTTATAGATTCTTCTTGTACAATATCGTAAAATGACCTTTTTTCAATTTGATTGTTAATAACCCTAACATCTGCTTCTACTCTAAGATTATCAATAATTTGTTTAGCTTGTCGATATAACTCTTCATAGTTTTCGTTATGGTTATTAAGAATAATAAGCCTTAACTTAGCTTTAGACCAGTCGTCAGCCTCCCTGATAAACTTAGTCAGTTGTAGAGATAAATTTCCATTTTGCCCCTCACCTCGCCACCAAACATCGATTTGTTTTTTATTACCAAAGCCCACATTATGATCGTAGTCCATCATAACAACATTCAAATCGAGACGATAAAGATTACGAAGCATATTGGCAAATCTTAGTGGGTCCTTTGTATTTCTTGCCCATCCAAGAAATACTGTATTTGGCTCCACACCTGCAAATCCATAAGTAGAAGCAATTTGCTCAATTCCATCATAAATATTTTTTACTGATTTTCTTCTATAGAAAATTCCTTTTTCCTGCTCATCCGATTCTAATATCTGGTCTCTTTTGGAATATACAATTTCCTCATTATCTACAACTTGCAAATCAAAATGAGATAAGAAACCATATTTCCCTACTAATTTTTTAGAAAAGTCTAATAAATATGGCCTATCCTCAGGCTTACCGCTAAAAAGTAAAATATTAGGTTTCCAATTTCTTTTTTCAAGTGACTTCTCAGTTAGTTTTGTAATTGATGTTCTAACCATTGACGACCAAACACTTCCCCACACATCACCATAGTCAGACTTTATTTCTTTTCGTTTCAACAGGAAGTATATCAGCCACATGATAATAAATGCAGCTATCATAGCGCCGGGATTTAGTTCTAACATAACACCAAAACTGGCAATAAAACCAATAATCCCAATCCATTTACTAATTCTAAAACTCGGACGAAAATCTGTACTTGCCCATTTTTCTAATGCAAAAGCTAAATTAATAAAGCCATAGGCTGCAATGTAGAACATTGATACTACTTCAGCAATAGCATCTAATTCTCCAATAATAATTCCTAATTCTGCAATAAAGAATGTAAATATAAGAGCATTGCGTGGCTCATTAGATTCGCCATAGCCTTTGCCAAGGAATTTAGGAACAATCTTATCATTGGCAATAGCTTGAACAATTCTTGGAGCACCGAGTATTCCGCCTAAAGCAGAAGATAATGTGGCTCCCCATATTCCTGCGATTACCAAAGGAGAATATATAGCTATTTTAACTAAGAAATTACTATCGTTTATAAGAATATCTCTATCAACAAAATATGCGATACCTACTGAGAGCAATATATAAACTACTAAGCCTGTTGCTATTGCAAGCATTGTTCCTTTTGGTATAGAAGTCTTAGGGTCTTTTAGGTCTCCTGACATGGCAACACCTGCTGTGAATCCTGTTACTGCAGGAAAAAAGATAGCAAAAATTGTCATTATTGGAACATGATTAGGTGCTGCTGTCATTACGACCTCAGGCATAGATGATGGATCAACAAACAAAAATCCTAAAAATATAGAAACAAGAGATAACGCAATAGCACCAAGAACAAAAAATTGAGATTTAATTGCTAATGAAGTACTTATAAAGGCTATTACAAATAATATAATGAGGACTATACTTCCTATAATTCTTATCGAATTAATATCATTTGTCATTCCCAAGAAATCGCTTATTGCTTCTATTCCAAGGAAATTCTCAGTAAAACCTACAATATAAAGAGCAATACTAAGGGCTGTTCCCACAAAAAGAGTAATTCCTATAGAACCACCCATTGGCAATCCAAGGCTTCGTGATAGAATGTAATATATCCCACCTGTCCTTATCTTCTTATCCGTTGCAATACTTGAGATACTCAATCCAGTTGTAATGGAAATAATATGAGCAACGAGAACAATAATTATTGTACCGATTAACCCTGCCTCTCCAACTACCCAACCAAGACGCATATACATAATAACGCCTAAAATCGTCAGTACTGATGGTGTATAAACTCCAGCAAATGTTCCAAATTTTTTAGCTGCCGACATAATTCTAAAATTTAACTATCAAAGATAAGTATAAATCTCATTTGATTTATAAAAAAATGGTAAACGCACCGGTAATAGATACTAAAATTCTTTAAAAGCAATATTTTATTACCAATAATTTAACCCGTATTATTCACAAATAATACTAATTTGAAAGCAAAAGTGCCGATATAAATTCTAAATATTTTTTTGTTTAACGAATTTAAAAAAATTAAGCATAGCCTCAGGTTTATTTTTTTAAGGAAGTAAAACATAAAAAGATAACGAATTTTGCGGTAGTTTTGTTTTTAATTTGGTATAATCCTGACTATTAAGTAAAACTAATAATTTTGAATATTTTTCAAATACTCAAAATTGAGTTTTTCTAAATCAGACTGTCCTTAACTTGTTTCAGGAGTTTTTTCCACATTGCACCACTCTATTCACTGCTTATTCATACAATTAACCTAACTTTTGTATGAATAATACAAATTAAGAAGTAAATACCACATCCATTGGAACATCTGTGGGTTCAACAGGTATTTTATCAAATAATTGAAATTCAAAACACACGCCAACTTTAAAAGCTCTAATTGAGTTTAATATTCTATCGTAGAATCCTTTCCCCCTACCAAGTCTGTTATTTTTTATATCAAATGCAACTCCTGGAATTATTGCATAATCAATATCATTCCAAACCAAATAATCATCTCCTTGAGGTTCGTAGATACCAAATCTAGGTTCAGTGCGCATATTATCAATTGAACTAAAGCGCCTTAAGACAAGGCTATCACCATTTATTACAGGTAAGAAAACATCTTTCTCTGAAGAAATTTTTTGTACAAAATCTGGGGTATAAACCTCATCATCCATCGACCAATAAAGTAGTACCTTTTTAGCATTAATAAATTTAGGGTCTTTCTCCACTTTAGAAAAAATTAAAAGCGAGTCATTAATTCGCTTTTCGTTACTAAGACTCGCTTTTAATAATTTAATGCGCTTTCTAATGCGCTTTTTTTCTTCTGTTACACTATTCATTAATTTTTTGTTTTAAATTCTTTTACTGCTCCATAAGCAGTACCGGCAGAATTTGTAGCATAGGCTCTTAAATAATAAGTTGTATTATTCAATAAACCTGTTACTTGACTTTCAAATACTCCTGTTCCCGTCCCATCGGTAGTTTTTGAATCGGCAATAGTAGGATTCGCATCAGTTCTGGAATAGCATACTCCTCTTTCAGTAACATCAGCTCCGCCATCATCAGTAACCTCACCACCGGCAATTACAGATGTTTGTTCAATTCCTGTTACATCAGATGTTTTAACACTTGGTGTTGATTCTTTTTTACAAGACATTGTTATTAATATAACACCAACAAATAATACAAATAGTAGTTTGATTAATTTTTTCATAAAGCATAACATTTAGTGAATATTAAGCTACAAATATAAACATATTAGACTCATTTTCAAAATCTAATACTATTTTTTTACATAAGGTAGATTCAACTAGCAAATGCAACTTTACTATTTACAAACTTATAAAAAGAACAATAGAATTTATTTCAAAATAATTAATAATAAATTTAATAAGATATCACTACTCCCGGGATTTGGAAATAAAACAACGAACCTTTATTGATTTCGGATTTAACCTTTAACTCTCCACCAAGTAAACTAACCAGCTCTTTAGAAATGGTTAAACCAAGCCCCAAGCCACCATGAGAACGAGATATTGTTTCCTCAACTTGTCTAAAGGCATTAAAGATAAATCCTAAAGCTTCTTCTGAAATACCGGTTCCAGCATCCTCAACAAAAAAATACAAATCTTTTTTGTCAAGCATTCTGATACCGTAAGATATTATTCCTTCATCGGTAAACTTAATTGCATTTCTAATTAAATTTAACATTATCTGATTCAACTTTGTCTTATCACTAACAATACTAACCTCATTATCAATATCTACAGCTTTTAACTCTACACTATCACTAATATCTAAAGTCTCAACAACTACATTCAACTCATCCAAAAAATCAGAATACATAAAAGCCTCCCGTCGCAATTCAACTTCACCTGCGTCTATAAGTGCCATCTGCAAAGTATCGTTAATGATATTAAGTAGATCGAGACCTTTATCATAAATTATTTTAGAATAATGTGATGTAAATTCATCCTTTGCTTCTATGCTAAGAATCTCACTAAAACCAATTATTGCATTTAAAGGAGTTCTAAGTTCGTGAGTTAATATGGCCAAAAAAGAAGTCTTTAGTCTATCACTTTCCAGCGCTTTATCTCTAGCCTGCATCAATTCAGATTCAGCTTGTTTCTGAAGACTTATATCACGAGCTACAGAAATAACAGCTTTCTCACCATAATACATCACAAGACTACTACTAACTTCTTTGGGGAAAACTCTACCATCTTTTGCTAAACCATAGAATTCAAAAAACTGAGGCTCACCATTATAGGATTTTCTCAATAAATCTACAATCTCATCTAAATCATTCATTCCCTCCGGACTCAAAAACGCCGGTGTTTTTCCAATAAGTTCACCACTTTCATAACCATACAATTCCTCAGCAGCTTTATTTACATATAAAAAGTAATTGTTTTTATTGAGAATATATACAGCATCGTTAAGACTTTCTAATATCTCAAGATGAGTCTCTTTAAACTGCTCTAACTCATATTGTGCATTTACTACTTTGGTAATATCATGTATAGTAGCCAAGAACTTATCCGCCTCAAAACGAACCACTTGAGCATTATAAAATTCGCTGCCATCAACAGACTTTAACTCAAATTCGATAGAATGAACCCCTCCATTATCCGATACTTGTTTAAATGCTTCAAAAAATTTATTGAATATACTCTTATCAAGTAAACTCCTTATATTTTTACCAATTAAATCACTTACATTAAAGAGTCCTGATCTTAAACCATAATTATGAAATTCAATAATATAACCGTCTTTATCTAAGATAAAAAACGGGTCCGGAATAACTTCAGTTATACTAGTGATATAATTTCTTTCTTTAGTTAAATCTGTAATATCTCTTCCTATTACAAATAAGTTTTTTCTACTTCCATCATCATTAAAAATGGGAACTTTTATTACATCAAATACTCGGTAACCACCTTTTGATAAAGGAATTTTCTCATTTTCCCTAGAAATCTCAACTTTTTTCCATGCTTGCTCATCAGTAAGTTCACAAGTTAGAAAGACATCACTATAAAAATCACTATAAGCCGCTAATTCACTTTCCTTCTTACCCTTATAATCTAATCCTTCAAGTTCAAACAGCCTTAAATATTCTTCATTTGCATATAACCATCTACCTTCTCCATCCTTTACACAGTATATATCATTGATAGAATTAATTAGAACTTTCAATAAATCAAGTTCGTATTTATTCCCTTTATCCGATATATTATCTTCTGTAGCACCCATAATTACATATAATATATTTGCAAATATAATTATATTCCTTTTGATTTTTAATAAAAAATGACTATTATAATGTGAAGTACCATAAAATAATGACCTGATAAATAATTAGAGATTAAACCAAAGGCTATTGTTTTTTCATTACTATCCTATAAAAATCTAAAACGAATATCTTGATTTCATAATCAATTAAAGAAATCAGCTGTCCGAAAACCGAGGTTCCAAAAAATATATACTTTTTATCAATAATTGTAATTATTAGTTCCACAAAACCAAAATTACAAAAAAAGAATTGGGATAGGGTAGCATTAGGCTTTTCTCTTATTATCGGACAACAGTGATTAATTTTGTAAGTCAAGACATTCTTTAAAAAATTCTGAGCTAACCTATATATCCTATAAAAAATTTTAATTCTTGAATTTTATTAATATCTTTGTTGTGGAGTATAATGGCAGTTTTTTTTGTTAGTACTTTAAAGACACTAATATTCAGGTTAATAACATAAATATCATACTGCTTTTCAACAAGTATATTACTTAATAACACTTGTGTTTTTTGGGGGACAAAACTTTAATTATATTATATAACAAATGAATAAAGGAAAAATATTATGTTTAACAAAGAAGCTACAGAAAAAATTTTAGAAGGTATCGTATGGTTAAATAATCAAATGGGAATTTGGGCATTTATTATTCCCTCGGTATTTGCAATAGTCGTATTATATCAGTTATATCGCAGTTATAAAAAACCATCTGAAAAAAACAGCAGAATTCTAATGGGTATTTATGCTGTTATTTACATTTTTTCAGGTTATACGATTTATATCGGGGAAGATCTTATGGGAAGTGATGCATTAATCGGAGGTATCGCTCTTTGGACAGTGTCATTGTTTTTAATTTTAGATGTAATTTTTAAATGGACATATATCAAGCTGTCTGATAATAAAACATTAAGATATTTATCGTGGTTTTTTATTTTTGGAGGAATTTTCCTTTATCCTTTGGTTGAAATAGCAACAGGATTTACATTCCCTCGTATGGTGTTTTTTGGAGCAGAATGTCCTACTACCATTAGTTTAATAGGTATATTTATAGGAAGTATTCCAAAAGTTAATAAACCCTTATTTATTCTTGTTAGTTTAAATGCAATTTTTACAGGACTTTCAGTTGCAATTAGTGGTGCTACATTTGATTATTTTTATGCTACTGCAGGTGTTTTCGGAATATTATTTATACTTATTTATTTTAAGCAAATATTTTTATCTAAGAAATAATTGGATAATGAAAACTTACGGCACATTAAGTCAAGATAGAATAAATAAATACGAAACCTTGAAAAATAAATAACAATTTAATAACTTTACCAAATCGAATAGACCACCCCGCCAGTATTCCCGACAGCAATTGGACTGCCCCTCTCTCTTGCGAAACACAGATGAATACTTTCCCAATCTCTCAAGGCGAATAAAGGACCCACCACCCTCTGGAATTATAAGGTTGGCATATTTAAACTCAGAGTATAATTTATAGAATATTAACCTTGATTATTCACAAATAATCCTAACGATTTTGAGTTTTTCTAATTCAGCCTGTACCGAACTTATTTCGGAAGGTCTTCCAGCATTGCATTCCGCTATTTATTGCTTAATAATACAATTCGCTTTGCTTTTGACTAAATAATGCGGGTTAATCGGTTGAATTTTCAATTTTAAGCTGATCATATAATTCAATAATTTTTCCAAGAATCATATTATTATCTGAATTATCAATAATAAAATCAGACTTTTCAGCTCTTTCAGCATCACTCCACTGATGATTTATTCTAGCTTCAACTTGCTCCCGATTAACTTTATCTCTTTTCATAACCCTTTTAATTCTGTCTTCTTTATTAGCAATAATAGTAAGTACTTTATCTACTTTAACACTAAAATTAGCTTCAAAAAGTATTGCTGCTTCCATAATAACTAACTGACTGTTATTATTTTGCATTCTATTACACCATAAATCAAATTCATGGAGTAAAAGTGGATGTAATATAGAATTTAATTTCTGTAGTCTGCTGGCATCTGTAAAAACAATTTTTGCCAATTCAACTTTATTAATATTATTTTCTGAATCAAAGATAATATCGCCATATTGTTTAAGAAGCTTTTTCTTCACTCTCTCATCAAAAAGAAACTTCTTAGCCTCATCATCAGCATAAAATACCGGAACTCCTAACCTTTCGAATACTTTAGCAACAGTAGATTTACCACTTCCTATACCTCCTGTTAATCCTAAGATTATCATAATTATTTAATTAAAACGTATTCTATACTTTCGTCACTTAGACTAATGGATTTAGCATTTATCGGCTTTTTAGTTATATTAAGAATAACTTTATTTTCATTCAATAAATCCAGACTATCTAGTCTGGCAGTTACCTCGAAAGATGTATCTGAAAGCATCTTATAATCAGGAAGTGCCATAGAACAAGTTACTTTAACCATACTAGGAAACGTTTTAACCTTAAGGTCTGGCACATTAGAAACCACAGTGACAGGAACACTAACTGAAAACTCAGAAAATTTTTCTACCCGAAAACTTACATCAACTTCATTTTTATTTAATTTTATTAAACCTCCCATTGATTGTAATCTAACAGTCTGATTTATATCCCTCTTAACATCTGAAAGTATTAAACTATCGGTCTTTACACAATTTATTTTCTTAAGATTAAATGCCGGACCTTCTGCTATAACAAAAGCCGGGGAAATAGTAGGATTACCATATTGGGTATAACCATTAGCGTATTTAATATTAGAATTTAGACTAACTTTAAGTTTTTTAGTTTTTAGACTATCAAAAACAAAGTAAATAGAATCGGGCCTAAACGATTTGCCAACATCATCAACTTTCAGCTGACTAATAATATTATATCTAAATTTTGATGTAGGAATTGCAGCAACATATCTGCCATAAGCACTCCTTTTAAGTCTAAGCTTACTCAAATCAATATTAACATTATTCTTATAAGACAGTGAAGCTGAAGCTATTTCATACCCCTTAGACTTAACTTGAGCAGTAATATATTTAGCCGGCTTACTTACCAACACCATTCCTTCAGGATAATTAACATAATTTACTGGAAACTCAATTTCGTCGGTAAAATTATCACTCAAAATCATCAATAGCCATATAAATGATGCAATAATCACACATATTAAATACACCTTTAAATCTATTGTCGACAAGCGTTTGCGCAAAAAACTATATATTTTAGAAAAAGTAAGTTTCATACAGCAAAGGTAAGGATATTTGTTAATAAGAAATACCCTGAATATGATTTATTAAACTATGACTATTTTAGTTTATTTTTGTACTTTTAAAGACGTTTTTACTTTTGCTTTAAGCTGCATTATTCATGGTTTTAGCTTTGTGTCGATGCAAAGCGTTAAAATCTGCCGACAAATCTTAATATTTCAAAAGTTTTGCAACACAGCTGGATACATAAAAATAAAACCAAACAAACACCCAAATTTGGGTACAGTAAGAATTACTAAAATACATTTTAATTTACTGAATAACAATTAAATAAACAAAAATATAATTCAATACGGCGAATAATGCAGATTAAACCATAAGATTACAAAAATATCTATTTATAAATTAAACTAATAAACCATAATAAGTATGCAAGCAATGCTCTTTGCAGCGGGATTAGGCACACGGCTTTATCCTATTACCAAGGATCGCCCAAAAGCTTTAGCTCCTTTTGGCAATAGTACTTTATTAGCTTATAATTTAGAGTACCTTAGCAGACAAGGTATAAAAGATTTTGTCATAAACACCCATCATTTTGCTGATAAAATAAATGTATATTTAGAGCAAAACAATTTTTTTGGTTTAAATATAAAAATTAGTCATGAAATAGATTTGTTAGACACAGCAGGTGGACTTGCTAAGGCAAAAGACTTTTTTAAAGATGAAAACGATATTTTGCTGTATAATGTTGACGTTATCAGCAATATAGACATTCAAGTTCTTTATGATTTCCATAGAAAAAATAATGCACTGGCGACTTTAGCAGTGAGAAAACGCCAAACATCACGATATTTGCTATTTGACAATAACAATTTACTTGTCGGCTGGAGAAACAAAAGTACTGGTGAAGAGAAATGGTGTAATAATCCTATTCAAAATACTATAGAATATGCGTTTAGCGGAATACATTGGGTCAACAAATCAATATTTAACAATCTTAAACTCACAAAACAATCATTGATTCCTTTTTACCTTAATGAAGGAAGCAAAAATAAAATATTAGCCTTTGACCATAGCAATGACTTATGGTTTGATTGTGGGAAACCAAATAGTTTGTCGAAAGCAGAGATATCGACTTTTTCATAACACATAATAATATGCAAGCATTTTTAGAAACAGTTGTTGAAAAGATTTTATTAAATCCAATAGAAGATTTAAAAGATACATTGGTAATTGTTCCCAATAGGAGGGCTAAATTATATATCAATAAGTATATTTCTGAAAGCATAAAGTACCCTATATGGGCACCGGAAATAATTTCTATAAATGATTTTGTTTTCAAACAACTTAACTTACAACAAAGTAGCTCATTAGAACTACTAATAAAGCTTTACGAGGTACATAAAACCATAGAGTATAAAAACCCACAGGAAATTGATCAATTTAGTAATTGGGGAGAATTATTAATCAGCGATTTCAACGATATAGATTTATATTTGGCCCCCATCGATAAACTCTTTAAATATCTTAGTGATGTAAAAAAGATAGCAAGCTGGGAACTTGACCCTGACAAACTTACTTTGCACGAAAAAAGGTATATCAAATTCTATGAGGGTCTTTCGAAATATTATTACAAATTACAGGAGCTTTTATTGAAAGAGAATAAAGCATATCAAGGAATGGCTTTTAGAATGCTTAGCGAGAATATTTCTAAAACAAAGTTAGAATTTAAAAACATCATTATTGCCGGTTTTAATGCTTTAAGTCCTTCTGAAGAAAAAATAATTAACTATTTAAAGACTGAAAGACAAGCTAATGTATTTTGGGATATCGACAGCTTATATTTTGACAATAAGGATAACGAGGCAGGACTTTTTTTACGCAAACAGTTAAAGAATGAAGATAGAAAGAAAATAAATTTTATTTCCGACAACTGGAAAAACCAGCCAAAAAATATCAACATTTATGGCACTGACAGTAATATTGCGCAGGTAAAATTTGCAGCTCAACTAATTGATAATAATATTCAAAACAAAAACTATAAAGCCAATGAAACGGCTGTTGTGTTGGCAAATGAAGACCTAATGATTCCATTGCTTAACTCTATTCCAAACCCTATTGAGAAATTTAACCTAACGATGTCATATCCACTTAAATATCACATCTTGTATGAGTTAATAAATATTCTACTTGATATTTATTCTGGAGAGCAAAACAAGGATAATAAGTTTGTTTTAAGAATTTATCATAAAAAATTACTGGGCTTTGTAAAACATCCTTTCGTTCAGACTTTAATGAAAGAAAATGCAAAGACAATAGCCGACAAGCTAGAAAATTATATCAATAAAAACAATATTAGCCGTCTAAGCCTTAATGATAAGATAATCATTAATCTTAAGAAAGAATACTCTGCTTTTGAGAAGCTAATAAATACTTTTGACAAGTTTACAGCTAAACCAAGTTCTGCAATTGATGTATTGCTTGATTTCTTAAATTATTCTTCCAGTATAACAGAGAATAAATTAGACATCACTTTTATTCGACATTTTATTGCTACCATTTCTGATCTAAATACTCTTTTATCACAAATTGAAAATATAGAACGAATTGGAACAATTAAGAAATGGGTAAACAAAGTATTAAATCAATCACCCATACCATTTACCGGAGAACCGTTGGAGGGTTTACAGATAATGGGAATGCTGGAAACCAGAACATTAGATTATAAAAATATTATTTTTATTTCATTAAATGAAGGTGTTATCCCTACAAAAAAAGCATATCAAAGTTTTATTCTTTACGAAGTAAAACAAGAATTTGGGCTTCCTTTGCCAAGGGAGAATGATGCAATTACATCCTATCATTTCTACAGACTATTACAACGTGCTGAGAATATAAATTTGATATACAACCGCAGCAATAGCAAAATGGAAAGTGGTGAAAGTAGTAGATTTATTAAACAAATTGAGTTGGAATTGCCTTCATACAATAACAAAATAATGATAAATCATATTTTTGTTAATACTGATTCTAATACCAACGATGTTGCTAAACCTATTATTATCGAAAAAACTCAAGATATTTATGATAAACTTAAAACCTATATTAATAAAAATGGTTTATCTCCTTCAAGTTTAAATAATTATAAAAAATGCAGCTACTATTTCTACCTGCAAAAGATTGTAAATTTAAAGAAAGATAATGAAGTAGAAGAACAAATGGCATATAATACTCAAGGAAATATCATTCATGAAACACTTGAGGAAGCTTATTTAGAATATAAAGGGAAACAAATTAATGCTGAGCAATTTAAAGAAATAGCCAAAGACATTAAAAAGATATTTCAGCAGAAATTGGATACAAATTTTGGCATTAAAAATACTGAAAGAGGTAAAAACTATATTACCAAAATTATTCTTGAGAAATTTATCAGCAACTATATTGCAAAAGAGAATAAATTCCTTGAAGATAATAAACTATTAGAGATTGTAGGATTAGAAGAGCCACTTAAAAAGACTATAAATATAAACATTGAAGGCGAGCCTACCCCCATTACTTTTAAAGGAAGTGCAGACAGAATTGATAAAATAAAATCACAAATAAGAATAATAGATTATAAAACAGGAAATGTTGAAGAAAGTGCACTAAATATAAAAATTGATAGACAAAAAGATAAATGGGATTATATGTTTACCGACAAATACGACAAAGCCTTTCAGCTAATGATGTATGCTTGGATGTATTGGGACAAGAAACCTGATTACAACAGTATAAGCAGTGGAATAACGGCTCTAAAGCGACATAGTAAATATTACCCTTTGGTATTATATAAAGAAAAAGTAATTAATAAAGAACATATCAAAAGATTTGAAGAAAACCTAAGAACGCTGGTTGAAGAAATATTAGATAAAAACATTCCATTTAAACAAAGAGAAGCAGATAAAAAATGTTCTTACTGCGATTATAACACAATATGTATGAGGACAAATTTATGAGATACTTTATAAGATTAACATACAAAGGCACAAGATATCATGGATGGCAGTATCAGCCCAATGCTTTGAGCGTACAGGAAGAATTGGAAAAAGCATTCACTACAATTCTACAATATAAAACTAGTATTACAGGTGCAGGAAGAACAGATGCAGGTGTTCATGCTAAAAACTATATTGCTCATTTCGAAATGCAAAATTCAACTTTTGAGAATAATTTAGAACAACTAGTTTTTAAACTAAACTCTCTACTACCATTAGATATTTCAATATCAGAAATATGGCCTGTAAATAAAGATGCACATGCAAGATTTGATGCTACAAAAAGAACCTACCATTACTTTATTAGCTACCTTAAAAATCCGTTTTTATCAGATACAGCATGGTTTCAGTTTAGCAGATTAAATATTGAGATGATGAATAAAGCCGGTAAAATATTAATAGAATACGATGACTTTACAAGTTTTGCAAAACTACATTCTGATAATAAAACCAATATCTGCAATCTGGTACAAGCAAAATGGACAGAAAATAAAACAGAGGGATATTACAAATTTGAGATTATTGCCAATAGATTTTTAAGAAATATGGTTAGATCGATAGTTGGTAGTATGGTAGAAGTTGGCAGAGGCAAATTAAGTTTAGATGAACTCCGAGCAATTATAGAAGCAAAAGATAGAAAAGAAGGCGGAATTTCGGCACCGGCAAAAGGACTATTTCTTGTAAATATTGAATATCCGAATGAACTCATACCGAAATAACAGCTTATTTTAAACCTAACTTACTGTAATAAAATAACTTAAAAGTTACTAAAAATAAATATTATTGTAATTTACAAAAGCTCTTTGACAAAAGAAATATTGTTGTATATTTGCAACCGCAAAACAATAATGCGGGGTGGAGCAGTGGTAGCTCGTCGGGCTCATAACCCGAAGGTCATCAGTTCGAATCTGGTCCCCGCTACAATAAAAAGCCTTAACGCAAAGCGTTAGGGCTTTTTTTATAAGTTAAAACCCTCTCCCAAATCAATTTGTATTTATAAAACCAGCTATTTCAAAGATTCTATTAATAAGATATACTCATTCATACAATCCTGCTTACTTTTCCCCTTAAGGCTTTCCCATGCATTATATTTTGCAATTGCTTTAAAATCAAATCCTCCCGGGCGTTCGCCATTTACATCTCCTTCTGTTGCTTGTTTATAGAGACTATATATTTTAAGCAGCACATCATTTGATGGCCTCTCACTTAATTTTTTTGAATTCTTTACTGCTTCTTCAAATCTTTCTGTAATGTCCATAATTTATAAATTATTTATTGATGCAAAATTAAACAATTCTATTTATCCAAGGTTTAATAAAATAATAAATTACCTTTGCCATATATTATTCTTGAAATGAAGTATTATAATTTTACAGGTAAAATAACTAGCAATCAAAGCATTCTAAACCCCAATAATAGAGCTTTTAGATATGGCGATTCTATTTTTGAAGCTATGTATTTTACAAATAACAAGATCATTAGCCTAAAGAAACACTGGAAAAGACTTCATTATGGATTGTCAATATTAAAGATGAATCCTACAAAATTTCAATCCATTTCAGATTTTGAACAACAATGCTATGAGCTAATTAATAAAAATAACATTGAAGGAGCGGCAAGAATACGATTACAAATATGGCGAAAAAATGGAGGTTTGTATTTGCCTAAAACAAATGATATTGAATACATTATAGAAGTATCACCTTTAGAAAACAACATCTATAAACTCAGTAATAAAGGTTTAATAATAGGAATCGCTTTAGATATTTATAAAGATGTGAATTTTTTTTCAAAAATAAAAACAAATACGAAGCAAGAGATGATATTAGCTGCCATGCAAGCTAGTGAGAACAACTGGGATGATGCACTAATCCTTAGCAGCAAAGGCAAAATTGTGGAATCAAGCAATTCTAATATATTTATTCTCAAAGACAATAGTTTACTGACACCTCCTCTTAATGATGGACCTCTGAACGGAATAATGAGACAGAATATCATCGAAGCAGCTAACAATCTTTTTATTAAAGTTAATGAGAAATCAATTTCACCAAATGATTTACTCAAAGCTAATGAAGTATTTCTTACAAATTCTATAAAAGGAATACAATGGGTGGAAACATTTGAAACGAAAAGCTTTACAAACAATTTATCATTAAAATTAGTTAATTATTTAAATACTAATATGTTATAATAATTTCATAAACTGTTAAAAACATTTTAAAATGAAATTTAAATCCTATTTTGATTTTTATAATTTTGTTTTATTGAACAATCAAAATATATAATTTTTAACTCACAATGAATCAAGCCATTTTACTTTTAGGAGGAAATTTAGGGAACAGGAAACTATTGTTGATAGAAGCTATCAGCAAAATAGAAAAAAGATGTGGCAAGGTTATTAAAAAGTCAAAAATATACGAAAGTGAAGCCTGGGGATTTGAAACTGATAATAATTTTCTAAATCAGGCTTTAGCTATTGAAACAAATATGCACGCCTTTGATTTATTATTGGAGCTCCAACAAATTGAAAAAGAATTAGGCCGGACCGTAAAAACCAAACAAAATCAAGAATACAGTTCACGATTAATTGATATTGATATTCTATTCTTCAATAACGAAATCATTGACATCAAGGGGCTTACAATTCCTCATCCAAGAATGCATTTACGTAAATTTACACTGAATTGTATTTTAGATATAGCACCAGATTATATTCATCCTGTTATGAATACCACTATTAAAAACATAAGTAACGATTGTACTGACAAAACAAAAGTTTGGCAATATGCATAAAATAGAAAGCCCATATCATTTTATCACAATTGAAGGTAATATAGGTGCAGGAAAAACATCTTTAGCCACTAAGTTATCGGAAGATTTCAATGCCAAACTTATCTTAGAACAGTTTGAAGACAATAGTTTCTTACCTAAATTCTACAAAGATCCTGACAGATATGCTTTCCCTCTGGAACTATCTTTTCTCGCTGAGAGATACCAACAGCTAAAAGACAAAATAGGAGTTAGAGATTTATTTAAAAACTTCACCATTTCTGATTATTTTATCAATAAATCTCTTATCTTCTCTCGCAAAACCCTTGCTGAAGATGAATTTAAACTTTATCAAAAATTTTTCAATATTATTAATCAGAGTCTAATAAAACCTGACCTATTAGTGTATCTTTATGCAAATGTAGAGCGATTGCAATCAAATATAAAAAAGCGTGGAAGAAATTACGAGCAAAATATAGAAGATAAATATTTGGAGCAAATTCAAGAATCATACTTCGATTTTATAAAGCAACAAGAGAATATGAGAATACTTATAATAGATACTAACAAGCTTGATTTTGTAAATAATAAAAACGATTACGACTATATTACTTCATTAATTCTTAAAAAATATTCTACTGGCATACACCGTATTAAGCCTTAATAATATCATGAAATATAAAAAGGTTTTATATAATGAAGTAACTGTATATTTCCTCAGAGCATCAGTTACTGAAATTAAAAATATAAACACCAGATACAAAGCTGTCAGGCAAACAAATATAGATCCCGAAGAATATCTAAAATTATATTACGAAATAGGCGGTCGTGACTGGCAATGGACAGAAAGGCTCCTTTTAAACAAGAAAGCCCTTGTAAGGAAATTAAATGAGTCCTACAGAGCTATCTACTATTTTTATAATGACAATGTTTTTTCGGGATATTTCGAACTTGACTTAAGTAAGGCTGAAGTTGAAATAGTTTACTTTGGATTATTACCAAGTGCTATTGGTGAAGGACTGGGAAAAGCAATGATGCAAACAGCTTTTAACATTATAAGAAATAATAATAGCGACAAAGTTATACTGCATACATGCTCCGCAGATAGCCCTGCTGCACTTCCTTTCTATAAAAAAATGGGCTTTGAAATATATAAAACAACTAAAGAAAAGCAATCCAAAATAATTTTCTAAACTGCGACAACCTTAACCCTGATTACTCACAAATATCCTAAACACGACATAAGCTATACTCACAATTTCAGATAGTTAATTCCAAGGTAACAATATTTTATTAAGGACTAGCAAACTTAGCCGGCAAACTAAGATAATACGAACAAATCTAAGGAAATATAGCGGCTAACTATCGAAATTTACGAATGAAAATCTAAAGAATTCAGATTTATAATATTCTAGCACTCACTTAATCTATTACTTGATATAATTAATATATTTATCTGAATTTATTTATATTATATAATCATATAATTAAGTCACTGCAATTTTGTCAGTACCGATAATTACCAACATTATTCATAAAATGAACTTTATAAAGATGCAAAACGTCAAAACCCAAAAGACATATTCAAAACCATTTTTTGTATCCTTTTAGAAAATAGATTTAGCAGCAAAACAAATACAGAAAAAAAATAATTTTGAGACAACCCAAATTTGACTAAAAATATATTTTTCACATAATCATTGTTGTTTTCTTCTGAATTATCTGAATTAAACATAACAGTCCATTTAATAAATTATTAATATTCGATGAATAATGCGAGATAAATATTAAAAACCTATTATTTTTTTACAAAAAAATAATATTTCTAAAAAGCAACTAATAACTACAAATATTTTTCTTTAGGATAAGTAATCCAGAATACGTAATTTTGTTAATTATTTTTATTAAAGCATGGCAAAATATATATATCTGCATATATTCATTCTTATCCTCCTCCCCAGCCTATCACAGGCTCATTCAAAGGATAGTTTAACGGCAACAAATTTGCAGTTTGTCGAGAACAAAGGACAGTGGCCTGAAATAGTAAAATTCAAATCTGAAATTAGCAATGGAAACTTATGGATAGAAAATGATGGTTTAAGGTTCGATTTATATAACCCTGACGAGCTAAAGATGTTTTCTCATCACAACAGACTAAGCAACAATAAATTAACTCCCCCAGACAAATTACAAAGACATAATTATAAACTTTACTTTCTAAACACAAACAAAAACAAAAGAATTGTTGGCAATGGACAATACAAAGCCTATAACAACTACTTTATTGGTAATGACAAATCTAAATGGAAAGGCAATGTCCACAAATACAGAGAAATAGAATACCAAGAGCTCTATCCCGGCATTAATATGAAAATTTACCAAAACGAAAATCAATTGAAATGGGATTTTATTATAAAACCTCATGCAGACCCACGCACTATCACAATTGATTATCAAGGCATTAAAAAAATTAAAATAAGAAACAATAATTTGATTATTGAAACATCCGTAAACGAAATAATAGAATTAGCACCAATAGCCTATCAGCTAAATTCAGCAGGCAAGAACGAATATATAAAATGCAAATACAAACTTGACGGTAATACAGTTTCATATATCATTGCAAATGATTATGACAAAAACAAAGCCTTAATAATTGACCCAACATTAGTATTTGCCAGTTACACTGGTTCTACTGCCGATAATTGGGGATTTTCTGCCACTTACGACAGCCATGGCAACCTCTATGCTGCAGGAATAGCTTTTAGCAGCGGATATCCAACAACATTAGGAGCTTTTGACTCCACCTACAACGGAGCTTTTGACGTTAGTATTTCCAAATTTGACACCAGTGGCGCAAACTTAATTTTCTCCACATACCTGGGAGGTAGCAATGGAGAAGTACCAGCAAGTCTTATTGCAAATTCATTGGACGAGTTATTCATCTTGGGGACTACAAGTTCTCAAAATTTCCCTACTAGCTCAAACGCTTATGATCAAACATATAATGGAGGTAATGCAACCAATATTTCCTCTTATATAAATTTCGCAAACGGAAGTGATTTATTTATAACACACTTAAATTCAACAGGTTCACAATTAATCGGCTCAACATACCTTGGCGGCAGTGGCAATGATGGAATTAACGCTTCATCGGTACTAGTTAAAAACTATGGCGATGATATACGTGGGGAAATAATGGTTGACAACAATAACAATATCTACATTGTCTCATCAACTAATTCATCTAATTTTCCAACAACACCAAATGTAATACAACCAAACAAAGACAGTGTTGACGACGGTATAATATCTAAATTTGACAATAGCCTACAAACATTAATCTGGTCAACATATTTTGGAGGCAATGCCGATGATGCTATTTATGGAATCAAAGTGAGCAAAAAACAGGATATTTATATTATCGGAGGAACAGCTTCAAATAATATTCCAACAACTATTAATGCCTATCAGACAAGTTATCAGGGAGGTACAGCAGATGGTTTTATTGCAAAAATAGATAAACTAGGACAACAAATAATGTCATGTAGCTATATTGGTTCATCTTTCTATGATCAATCTTACCTTTTAGATCTCGATAGATACGACAATGTTTATGTTTTTGGACAAACATTAGACACTAATAACATATTTATTTTTAACGCTTTATGGAACAGTCCTAAAGATGGTCAGTTTATAACAAAACTAAAGCCCAATCTATCAGCGAGAATATGGTCGACACTATGGGGAAACGGAGTTCATGGAATTGACGTGGTACCCTCGGCATTTATGACCGACCTCTGCAATAGAGTTTATTTATCTGCCTGGGGTGGAGCAGTTAATAATACCGCATGGGGTTTTGCCGGTGGCAATACAAACAATTTGCCTATTTCCAATAACGCATTACAATCAACAACAGATGGTAGCGACTATTATTTAATGGTAATGGCAGACGATGCATCATCTTTAGAATATGGCAGCTACTTTGGTGGCAGCACTTCTCATGAACATGTTGATGGAGGAACATCAAGATTCGACAATAAAGGCAGAATATACCAAAACGTATGTGCAGGCTGTGGTGGAAACAGTGATTTTCCTACTACAACAGGATCATATTCACAAACCAACAACAGTAATAATTGTAATAATGGAGTCTTTAAAATAGACTTTAATATTCCTGCAATAGTGGCTGATTTTATTATTCCTGATGTTGTCTGTATTCCTGACACCTCATTTTTTGTAAACACTTCATACTTAACACATCCAAATAACACACAGTATAAATGGGACTTTGGAGATGGTAGTATTTCCACTTTAAAATCTCCTTTCCACATTTATAATCAAAGTGGAGTTTACAATGTAAAACTTATCATTAACGACTCCCAAAGTTGTAATCTTAGTGATACTATTACCCAACAAGTAGTTGTGTTATCAGGAGCTGTAGTGAATTTACCTACAGTAGAAATATGCTTGGGAAATAGCACTCAAATTGGCATAATGCCACTTCAAGATACAAGCGTACACTTCATATGGTCACCAGCTTCATCACTTAATAATATTCATATTAGCAACCCTCACGCCAACCCTTTAAATTCAACAAATTACAGCTGTATCATGAGTAATTCACAATGCGCAGATACTTTAAAACAAAGAGTTCAAATTTTAAATTTACATGCTGATGCAGGTAACGACACCACCGTTTGCTTGAATTCTATATTACTAACCGGGAAAGGAAATTATAGCGGATTAAATTACCACTGGAGTCATAACTCCAACTTTAGCGATACTTTAAACAACTACCCCAACGACAGTACTTTAAACTATATTTTTAATAATCCTCAATACTTATATTTTAAAATAGACAAAAGCGGATGCAGCGATTATGACAGTATCTTTATCGACCAAAGAATAACGGCATCCTTTGGCACAATAACACCAATAAAATGCAACGGAGATAGCAATGGAGCAATCCAAGTCAATATCGGTGGTAGCGGTCTTAGCCCATACACTTTCAACTGGAATAATGGACAAACTAATAATCCTGCCACAAACCTCTCCGCCGGATACTACTCTTTAACAATCACTGATGCAAATGGTTGCAAAGATTATTTAGATACTTTATTTAATCAGCCTGACTCTTTAAAATTAATGATGCATTCTCTAAATATTCCTTGTAGTTTGGCCTGTATTGGCAAAGCATATGCAAATGCCACCGGGGGAACCTCTCCTTTCTCATGGCAATGGAATGACGCCACCAGCCAACAAACAAATCCTGCAACTCAACTATGTGCAGGAAATTATCAAGTTACAGTAACAGACAGTCATGGTTGCACAAATATTGACACAATCAGCATAATTGATTCATCTATTTATATAAATTTCAAAGCCTGGGCTGATTTTGACACTATATACAATAATAATTCAAGTCAGCTTAATTCCACCTTCCTGGGTAATTCCTATATTTACACATGGACTCCAGGCAATAGCTTATCAGACCCAAATATTAGAAACCCCATTGCAAACCCAACAAGTACAACAACTTACATAGTAGAAACACATGATATTTATGGATGCTCATGGACTGATACAATAACTATTTACGTACTTGATGTAATCTGTGACGAACCATATATTTATGTTCCAAATGCTTTTACTCCAAATGGTGATGGCAAAAACGACTTCTTAAATGTAAAATCTAGTGTTGGTTATGATTTAGATTTTATGATATATGATAAATGGGGAGAATTAGTATTTGAAACTCATGATATTAACAAAAGTTGGGACGGCAAATTCAAAGGTGAAAATTTAGAAGCAGGCGTTTATGTTTATCACCTTAAATTAACTTGCTTCAACAAAAACATCTTTCTGAAGAAAGGCAATATTACTTTGATAAGATAAAATAAACTTGGACAAAGAAAAATATATATATAATTCATTTTCTCCAAATTATACAATATATAAATTTGTAAATTTTCTATTGCCGGTTATTTTCATTTTTATATCATTATTAATTTCTAAAATATCGGCATCTCAGGATCTTCACTATTCACAATACTTCAATTCAGAGCTCAACCTCAACCCCGCCCTAACCGCATATACTCAAGGCAAATATCGTTTTACATTAAACAACAGAAACCAATGGGCATCAGTTACTGTTCCTTACAAAACTTTATCAGCATCATTCGAAACTAAAATAATCAATTTTAAAAGAAAGAGAACCTTTATTGGGTTTGGGGTCCTATTCAACAAAGATGAAGCAGGAGACTCAAAATATGGCACAACAGAGATAGGATTTTCATTATCGGCAGTTAAATCTCTAAATAATAAAAACACCAATATAATTTCACTGGGATTTCAAACAGCCTATTACCAAAGATCTATAGACTACACTCAATTATACTTTCCTGAGCAGTGGAATGGAATCACTTCTACAATCAACAGTGGAAACTCCGAGAACTTTGCAGTTGCCAAATTCAATTTCTTTGACGTTTCGGCGGGTATAAACTGGTTTTGGGCTCCATCATCAAAATTAAAATTCAATTCAGGCATCTCTTCATGGCATCTAAACAAGCCTAACCAGAGCCTAATGAATGACAAAACTACAAATTTGAATATAAAATACCAGGCTTATTCCAATATTGAAATAATTATAAATCAATCTTTTAACATCTTACCTGGGATTTATTATGCACATCTATGGCCATACCAAGAATTTATTTTAGGTTCGCGACTATATTACAAAATCCACCAAAATAGAAATCAATATTTTGCATTGAGTACCGGATTATTTTTCAGAAATAAAGATGCTCTTATTCTATACTTAGGAATGGATTATAAAACTCTAAAAATAGGAGCAACATATGACATTAACACCTCTAGTCTAAGTGTGGCCAGCAATTATATGGGAGGAATGGAGATAAGCATTAAATGGCTTATTCACAAAGGCAAAGATATTAGAAAAATTTCACCAACACCTTGTCCGATTTTTTAACATGACTGTATATAATAATATAAATATCGTATTTATTTCAGTATTTGTTTTAATATTGAATACTAGTGTATTCTCTCAGAAAAACAAGGAGAAAGAAGCTTTGGCAGATAAATATATGGTTGAAAATAATTTTACCGTCGCTTGTAATATTTACACAAAATTAATACAAGAAGACAGCTCAAATATTGAGCTTTTATATAAATATGCTAACTGCCAACTTAAACAATCTAACTACAGGGCTGCTTACCTTAATTATCAGAAAATATTAAAATTAAAGGATAAAGAAATTCCACAAAAAGCATTTTTCTATTATGCGAAAAGCGCACAACAAATTGGCGAATACAAAGAGGCAATCAATTATTATAATATATATATAAAATACGGATTATCCGATATTTTACGGCGTCAATCTGAACAATTAATTCAATCATGCAAATTCGCAATTAACGCCAGATATGATAGTGCAGAATACGAAATAACACATCTCCCATCTCCTATCAATACCGAGTACTCTGAGTTTAATCCAAGATACTATACCGAAACAGAAATAGTATTTTCGAGATACGAAACACTTTTTGATGACAATAATCAAAATGTATTTTACAAGACAAATATATCCGATATTTTCAAAGCGAAACAAACACAGCAAGGTTGGCAAAAGCCTGAACTATTTTCAGAAAAACTTAGTAGCAATAAATATTTTACAGGAAATATTTGTTTTAACAAAAATCTTCGAACAGTATATTTTACCCGATGTATTAATATAGATGGTCAAATTGGCAATTGTCAGATATACAAAAGTGAATATAAATCAGGACGATGGAAAAAGCCAAAAAGTATTGGAGCGAGGATAAACACCTTAAACTACTCAAGCACACACCCTTACCTTGTAGAGTACAGCAATCATGAAATACTATACTTTAGCTCCAATATGCCCAATGGCTATGGAGGTTTTGATATTTGGTATGCATATATCGAAGATGGAATTATAAAGCAAGTAAGTAATGCAGGCAGTATAATAAATACAAGCGGCAATGAACTTACTCCTTTTTATGATAACGATGCCGGCATACTATATTTTAGCAGCGATACACATACCGGCTTTGGCGGATACGACATTTTTAAAAGTACAGGAGGAATGAATCAATGGGAAACACCAAAAAATATAGGAAAACCCCTAAACTCACCAGCAAACGATTTATACTATAGTCATAAAGGAAATGGAGATGATGTATTACTTACATCCAACAGAGTGGGCTCTTATCATCATAAAGGACTCGAAAACTGCTGTGGTGATATTTATATTGCTCATAAAATAATCCCTGAGCAATCAACTACAAACACCGTAATAGCTATAGACAATTTAAAAGAAGATAGTACAACGACAGCTATCAAAAATTTGCTTCCATTATCACTATATTTTGAAAATGACATGCCCAACCCAAAAAGCATGAAAACAAAAACTAATAGTAATTATAAAGATTTATTAGAAGACTATATAAATGCTAAGGAATTATACAAAAACGAATATAGCAAAGGACTTGAGGGCGATAAATATGATATTGCAAAAGCTCAAATTGATAGTTTTTTTATTAACAAAGTAGAATCAGGATATAAAAACCTCCAACGATTTGTAGATCTATTAAAAGAAGAGCTTTCGTCTGGTAAAAATGTAAGAATTACTATAAAAGGCTATGCCAGCCCTTTAAATACAAGGGAATATAATCTAGCTTTATCGAAGAGAAGGATTTACAGTTTAATAAATTTTATTAAAGAATACGATAATGGTTATTTCAAAAAATATCTGGAAAACAAAAGCTCAAATAATGGCAGTCTAATTATCTATGAAGATCCTTTAGGAGACAGCCAATCCATTGGAATTGTAAGTGATAACCCTAATGATAAAAGAAACTCCATCTATAGTAGGGAAGCCGCATTACAGCGTAAAATAGAAATCATAATGTATAGTAGTGATGATAGAAATCTACATATTAACGATTATCCAATATTCAAAATTACCAATAGGGAAATTGATTTAGGAGAATTAACACGTGGTTCTAACAAAAGTTACATAGTTCATTTTGAAAATACCGGTAAATCGGAGCTTCATTTATTAAACCTTAAAGCTAACTGCAAATGTATCCAAATACAAATGGAGAAGGCTATTTACCAAAGCAATGAGAAAGGCAAATTTTATATATTACTACGGACAAAAGACTTAATATCAGGTAACTATTCTAAAGAAATAGATATTTTATCTAATGCAATAAATGAAAAGGCATCAATTATATTAAATTTCAGAATCAAATAACAAGCAGCATAATGGAAGAACAAATACCAAATATTAAAAAAGCAAACCTAATAGTAGCACTTTTACCAATAGTATTTCTTATAGGGATGCTTGCAACCAATATTAGTATCTGGGGAGATGATTCTTTGGGCGGAGCTAACCAATTAGCATTAACCATAGCAACAGCTTTTGCCGGGCTAATAGCATTATACTTAAAAGTTCCTTCTAAGAAAATACTAAAGTCCATTATCAATAATATTAGCGACGCTATGCCATCAATATTAATTTTACTGCTAATAGGAGCATTATCGGGCACATGGATGATAAGTGGAGTCGTTCCTACATTGGTAATTTATGGCTTAGATTTATTAAGTCCTCGATTCTTTCTTTTTGCAACAGTATTAATCAGTGCAATAGTTTCAATATCAACAGGTAGCTCATGGTCAACAATTGCGACCATTGGAGTTGCCTTAATGGGAATAGGAACAGCCTTGGGGTTTTCGGCTGCTATGACTGCCGGAGCAGTAATCTCCGGAGCATATTTTGGCGATAAAATGTCTCCCCTATCCGACACAACAAACCTTGCTCCTGCAATGGCTGGCACTGATTTGTTTACACATATAAAATATATGATTTATACAACCACTCCCAGCTTAATCATAACTTTAATAATATTTTTGGTATTAGGATTTACTCATAGTGAGTCTACGAGCACTACCGGAATTGAAGAAATGAAAAACGCAATTGAATCTACATTTACCATTTCGCCATGGTTATTAATTGTTCCTGCAATACTTATATTCGTAATTGTCAGGAAAACACCTCCACTTACTTCTCTAATAATAGGAGCAATAGCAGGTTCAGTAGCAGCACTTATCTTTCAACACGATTTGATTAGTAGTCTTTTAGCAGGTAACGAAGCATATTACAAAAAAGCTTATATCATTATTTCACAAGCCTGGTTTGGCTCAACAGCAATTAATACCGGCAACGAAGAAGTAAATAATCTTTTAGCAACTGGTGGAATGGCTGGCATGCTTAATACTATTTGGTTGATAATAACAGCTATGAGTTTCAGTGGTGTGATGGAATCGGCAGGATTGCTTTTAAGAATTGCAGAATCAATAATTAAATATGCAAAATCTACCGGAAGCCTGGTTGCAACAACAGTGGCAACTTCTATCTTTATGAATATAACTGCTTCGGAGCAATATATCTCCATTGTTGTACCGGGAAGGATGTATGCTGATGTTTATAGAAAGAGAAAATTAAAACCGGAATTACTAAGCCGAACATTAGAAGACGGCGGAACAGTAACTTCAGTATTAGTTCCTTGGAATACTTGTGGAGCAGTAAATTCAACAGTATTAGGAATTTCAACATTTGCATACTTACCATATGCTTTCTTTAATATTATCAGCCCTTTAATGACTATTTTCTTTGCTTATATGAACATAAAAATCCATAGATATTCTGACGAAGAGTATGATGAATTAATGGCTATTGAAGAAGCTCAAAAAGTTGAAGGTATATAATAAAGGCTAAAACTGTTTGCAAAGCTTATGTCGATCTCATATTATTATCTATATCATATATCAGCTCTTGCAACAAGTCAATATTAGGATTGAAAGCATTAAATATTAAATGAGCACGCAGGTAATACCTTTCACGCTCCCCAAGTTGCTGTTGGATAAATTCCATTTTCTCATTATCACCCATTCCCTTTAGCAATGGACGTTCTATCTTAGCATTATTCAATCTATTGAGTAAAGCCTGCGCAGGCATTTTTAGGTAAATACTAATTCCATTTTCTTGAATTCTCTGCAAATTATCAAAAAAACAAGGAGTGCCACCACCAAGAGAAATAACAACATTATCCATTTTAATTACTTCGACAAGGGAATCTCTTTCCAATTTTCTGAACACTTCTTCTCCTCTATCACTAAAAATATCAGAAATATTTTTTGAATGTTTCTTTTCTATATAATAATCTAAATCCACAAAAGAATAGTTCATCTTTTTTGCCAGTTTCTTTCCTACAGTAGATTTACCACTACCCATATATCCTATTAGAAAAACTCTATTCATTCCCATCTCCTCGCCTTAAAGTAACAATTGTAATCTCTGGCCTGATTCCAATCCTTGCCGGCATTCCCAAAAAACCAAACCCCTGATTTACATAGAGGTATTGATTATCGAATTTATACAATCCACTCCATTCGGGATAAAGCCACTTTATGGGACTCCATTTTATCCCACAACAATCAATACCAAATTGCATTCCGTGAGTATGGCCGGAAAAACTTAATTGAATATTTGTTTTATCCAACACTTGCAATTTAAAATGACTAGGGTCGTGTGTCATCAATATTTTGAAATTTACATCTTCAACACCACGCATTGTTTTCTCGAGATTACCATATTGTTTGAAAGGTGGCTTCCCCCAGTTCTCCACTCCTAACAAAGCTATTGAGTCGCCATTTCTCCTTAATATTACATTTTCATTAAGAAGCATTTTAAAACCCATATCCTCCTCTACATCAACAAGCTGCTTTATTTCAGAATATTTCATGTCAGCTTGTTTCCATTTTACATAATCACCCATATCATGATTTCCTAGGATAGCAAATTTCCCCATTTCAGGATTTATCGTTTTAAAATCATCGACATAATTCACTGCTTCCTCTGCAACATTATTTACCATATCGCCGGTGAATATTAATATATCAGCATTCTGTTCTTTGAGTAGTTCCAAACCTTTACGAACTTCACTATTATCAGTAAAACTACCAAGATGAGTATCACTAATTTGCGCTATTCTAAAACCATCAAATCCAGCCGGCAAATCCTTGAAATAAATAGTATTCTCTTTAACAATAAAATCCGATTTTCCCCATATCATTCCATACAAAACCGATATAAAACTAAGAATAGTAAAAATTAAACCTATTTTCTGAATAAGATAATTTTTCCTTTTATTTCGTCTTACAACATAACCCCTATTCGGCTTCAACCAATCTTTTAACATATAATATAATGACTGCCAAATAACGAAAATAGCATAAACTATTCGTGGAAGATAAAGTAAAACAAATATCCCGAAAATAAAGAAGAAACTACGATATTTTTTGTAGTCTTCGCCAGGATAACCTGTTATTATAAAATGAATTACAAAGTATATTGCCAGGGCAATTCCAAGAAACCAATATAAATATATAACAAGTTTATACACATAGGTTTCCTTTAAACGCCGCAGCATTTTCCTTAATCCAAATGTATTTATTAAATCAATAATAAACGCAAAGACAATAGCAAAAATTAACCTTGTAAACATCTATAAATATATTTTATAATCCTAGTTTCTTTTTCATATCTTTGGATAAAGCATCTTTATGAACCATTATGGCAATAGTATTTAATCTAAGATATGCATCTGACATATTCAAATATCCACCATTATTATTTGAGTTATCTGCCCATGAATTTTTGGTAACATAATATAATGTTCCATTTTCATCTTTCAATAAGCCTGTAAGATGCATTAAATGGTCATCGGTGGCTGTATAATTATCAAAAGCTTCCTGACGCATAACCTCAGTAACATTCTTTTCCGGCACTGGTGTTTTAAAAGAATACAAATCTTTTAAAAGCTCTTCCTTACTCATTTTCTCCCATTTACTTTGCTCAGAACCCTGCATGTTCTCAACTTTAGTTTCAGGCAGAATTGCTAATGCATTTTTATGAGAAAAACCATGATTGCTTACATCACCATCCCAACAAACAGAATATCCATCTTTTAAGGCACTTTGAATTAAGTCCATCATTTCATCAAGAGGAATATTATAATAATTGGCAAAACTCCAGTTGTCAGGAACTTCTAATCTAATAGCTTTATAATAAGGCTTATACATATAAGATGTAAGTTCTACATAATCATCAGGATTAAATTTAGTTGAGTTTTTAAGTTCTTTAGCCTTTGCTGAATTCTCCTCCGCATTACCAAGATAAGAATCTAAAAGTGAAACAAAAGCTTTGCGCCATGCATTGCTTAAATGACCGGAAGGATTTTTAACAACATCTTTCACAAAGCCACTAAGAACATTATCCATTTCACCATGAACATGATTATCAAAACCATCAATATAAGCCTTATAATCAGTCTCTAAAAGCATTCCATGATTACGAATAACATCCATTACATCATGTGCCTGACCTCCTGGCCCAAAGTTCGCTTCCCCATGAAGTCTAACAAAACTCTCTGCCTTTGCTTTATAAGCATTGTATACAAAATACATCTCTGACAAATCATATTTTTTGCCTGTTGTTCTTAATATCTCCGTTTCCACAAATGAAGTAGTGGCAAAACTCCAACACGTTCCTGATTTGTATTGATTCTTTACTGAAGTAGTTGGGACCATCGAGATTGTATCAAACTGGAATCCAGACTCTTTTGAATCTTCTTGAGCAAAAGCATTGCTGTCAAAAAAAATTGACATTAAAAATATACTAAAGAAAATAATTTTTGAATTTCTCATAAAACAAGTTTAGTTCTAAATAGTTTGCAAATATATTTAAAATAGTGTTAATTTTTTATCATCCGCAAAATATATCATACCTATAAATTAATTCTAAAATTGCATCAAGAAAGTATATTTCAAATAAGTGCTATCAAAAAATTATAGAAATATAAAAGTAATTCACAGTAAGCAAATAATTCTTTTTAATAAATCGTGACTCACTGCTACCTAATCGTAATATGATAACGAGGATGGGTTTTTAAAGTATAAGCTACAAACAAAGTAAATATTCTTATAGTAATAGTTGCACTTAATAATATTATTCGTTTTCTTTTCATTATTTAGTAGCAATTAGTTCTGTTGCTTTGTGATTAGTTATTTTGAATATGCCACACCTAATCCCGGCTCTAATTAATAAACCTCCACCGGAGCTTTATTTATTAGCCCTCCTTGTTCT
>Ga0256842_1000307_pt1 | contig 43051 bp, 36 predicted proteins | sample 4559240metaG_FD_185973 | JGI IMG/M metagenome (GOLD analysis project Ga0256842, IMG submission 185973) | Hydrothermal vent microbial communities from Guaymas Basin, Mexico - 4559-240 | ecosystem: Environmental > Aquatic > Marine > Hydrothermal vents | place: Mexico: Guaymas Basin | collected...
CCAGCATAAAATGGTTTTCTCCACATTTTGTATATCTGTTTCAGCGTTAAATCTATATCTCGATTACTTAATCGTTTAAGTATTGTATAATCTCGTTCTCCCCTAAGTTTCCATTTCCAAGCCTCTTTTAACACCTCTCCCTTTTCGTTTATTTCTATACGAGTTCTAGCAGCAAATCTATTTTCATCTTTAACATAAGGTCCAAATTTTGTATATCCAAATGGTACAGTACCTAGCCACTTACCATTTCTAAGAGCAGTTTTCATTCCTGGAGTTATAGAAATTAAACGCTCCATTGTTTCCTTTTTGGCATTAATTAGTTAACCCTGAAAAACACCCATATTTTGAACATTTGATTTTTTAAAAATATTATCAAGAATAATATTCACCAATCTAAAAATGGCAAAAAGAATCTGCTCTTTGATTCTGTTGAGCATTTTCTTTAAGTTGAAGGCTGTTCCTGCTAAAATTGTATTCATCATATCGCCTTTTGTACCTTTTAGGTAATTCCTTAACATTCTATGGTCGTGTTTTATATGCCCAATTACAGGCTCTATTCCTGCTCTTGCTCTAAAACGTTTTCTTGCTTTTTGTTTTTGGTATTGCCTCGTTCCTTTTTTTGGAACCGAGGGTAAAACAATTTCTGTTCCTTCAATTCTCTTCTTGCCTTTATACCCTCTATCTACAATGCCAACTTTTGGTCTTTTGCCTACTAAAAACTCCGTTTGCTTTAAGTGTTCTTCTAATGTATGTCCATCATAAGGATTATCCTCAAAGGCTAATGCGCCTACAACTATTTTGCTCGTTTTTGTCACTACAAAACCTGATTTGTTGCCAAATTCAAATTTCTTAGCTTCCTTACCCTTTGCCAAACATCTTACCTCTGGTTCATGAAGACTGTAGATTTTATTCTTATCTCCTCGTTGTTGTACTAGTATTTTGTTAATGGTGATGAATAATTCCTGATATTTTTCTTTTTGCTCTGGTGTAAACTTCCTTTCGATATCTCTTGCTTGGCGACCTGCAATAGTCTTGATTTTCTTTAATGCTGCTTTTGCTTTTTTTCGACGCTTAGGATGTTGATGAAAGCGTTGATCTATCATCAATTGCTTTAGCGTTCTGGTGTAAGTTTAACGTAATTTGATACCTTCTTGTTTTGCTATATTGTTAATCCGCTCAATTATCTTTTTGTGAAGCTTAGCATCTGTAGGGTAAGTAATATTCTTTTCCTGGGCTGTACTATCAACTAAGACTTCTGTTTCTTCTGCTTCTTTACCGAATAGTTGAATTGATATTTTTAACAATTTCTCTGCTCCTTCCTTTCCAATTCTATTTCTAAAATAAACAAAGTCTGTGGGGTCAAAAGGCTTATTTGTTTGAAAAATAACTTCTCCTGTAAAATACTGCCAATAGGGATTTTCAATCCACCTCTCAACTATAGCTTCATCACTCAAATTATACATGTATTTAAGCAATATCAGACCAACCATTCTTCGAATAGGTACACTTGGACGCCCTATATCTGAATAATAATTTGAAAAGTCTTTTTCTATTGTTTCCCAGTCGATTCTATGGGATAGTTCACATAATTCGTGCTCTAAATTTATGAAGTTTTTGATAGGTGTATCAAAAATCTTCAACTGTGGTGTTTTGTTCTGTTTTCCAATCATATCTGCAAGATTATGTGCTAAGATAGCTATTTCCTTGTAGTTATGCACCAAAATTTATTAACATTAAATGCTGTTTATCAACATCTTAAGTGGTTTTTCAGGATTAACTAACTACAAAACCTTCAGGACAATTATTGCTTTTTGATGGCTAAGGGGCTTCTGTTTTGCATTCTTAATGCATGTTCAATAAAATCAATGCATGTAGCTCCTGTTTTTGTTATCTTTGTTTTTTATCGGACAACAATGATAAAATATAAAATTAATATAAAGATAAAAGGCTGCCCGGTTTATGGAGCAGCCTTTTATATGATTATAGTTTTATGCTTTAGTAAATTACTAAAGTATTTACAAATCTTTTCCCTGATTTATTAATCATTTGAAGAACATAGGTTCCTTTTGCTAAATTGCTTGCGTCAATTGTTAAATTATTGCTACCGGCATTTGAACTCTGATTTTCTGTCATTACAATTTTACCACTAAGGTCATAAATATTGATTTGATAATAGTCAGCATGTTCAGCATTTATCTCTATTGTAAACTGTCCTTTAGAAGGATTTGGATAAAGAGCCACTTTATTTGCAAAACCGACTTCTGCTATTCCGATATAGTTTTGATCAAAACGATATTTAAAGAATTGATAATATACATTTGTAAGTTCAGCATTATCGTAGAATATTAGAGTATTTTCATCATTTTTATTATTTGCTGCATTACTCCAATTATGACTACCAACAAGTAGAGTTGGATTTGAAGTAGTTCCTTCGTCAGCTATCATAAATTTATGGTGCATTATTCCTGTTCCTATATTGTCTTCTACCAAATCATCTCCTATAAGAGCTTTCAATATTGCCCATACAGTAGAAGAACATCCTGATTCATTATTTACAAGAACCTTTAAATCAACAGAATTGTTATTTACTGCATCTTGCAAGGCATATGCAATATCAGAACGAGTAATTAGCATTGTAGCAATATCAATATTGTCATCAGCGCTATTTATCACACTTAATATTTTATCATTAGTACCATCAGAAGGACTAAAATAGCATTCTACATCTTTTCCGCCAATAATAAATTTGTGAGGTGTATTATCCATTTTATCAGGTCCAAACTTAATATTATTCATATCAGGAATTGCAGTTGCAGAACCAAACATTTCATTAAATTCTAAAGTATAAGCGATGGCTAAACTTTTATCTTGAATAATAACAACGCTATTTGGGTCAGTATTAATTTGACCGTCAGTTAAATTTGTGCTACCTGTCCATACCAAAGGTACATTAGGGTCGGTATCATAAGCATCAATAACGATAAATTTGTTATGCATTATACCATAAGCAGCACCGGTTGGACTACCAACTTTTTTAACTCCGGCAACAACATTCTGAACACCAGTATTATTTGCGCTACCGTCGAATATCATTCTAACAGTTACACCACGATTATAAGCAGCATTTAATGCTGAAGACACACTGGAAATACCGGATTCGGTAAAATTATACATAGTGAAATCAATACTAGATTTAGCTCTATTAATATATGCTATAAGTGTGTCATCAATTGCATTTTGAAGATAAACAGCATCAGTTCCTGTACTTACACTATTGTCAACAGGTGTATTAAAGTAGGTGATAACATTTCCAGTAGAAGCAGATTGGGTAATAGTTGTTTTAATTGTTGAGAAAGCAGTATCAGTACCATCCACACTAAAAGCTTTTACATAAGTCAATTCTGAAGCTGTTAATCCGGTAATACTAACACTATGAGAAGTGCTGTTACCACTAGCAGAGGCTGTGTTGCCAAGAGATGGAGTGTCTCCATACATTAATTCACTTGTACCACTTACATTTGTTGTCCAGCTAATTGTTAAACCTGTTTGGTTAATATTACTAACATCAAGAGGAGAAGTAAAAGTAATACTATTGTTCATAATGATATCGTTAGTATCGCGACAAAGAAGTTGATAACCACTTGTTGGGCTAGTATAAGAATACTGCGAAGTAATACCTATTAAATCAACCATTCCCATTGGAATTATTGTTCCAATAAGTGGGTGGTTGGAACGAACATATATTGATGATGTTTGACCATTGGCAGTAAAATTATAAGATGTATTACTGCTAAAAGTTCCACCAGGATTAGTAGTAAATGTTGCTCCGTTAATTCTCACCAACTCACCTTCACGATTTTCATTAAGTGAATCTGGGACAATCACTTCAGGATTTGGTAAAGCGTTGCCAGTGCTCAAAACAGTAAAGCTACTAACAGGATCCATCTCCAATAGTTGGTTATAGTCTTTTAATGTACCGGTAAGTTCTATCGAGTCTCCTCTATTAACATTTGCCAGAGAAGAGCTATAAGCCGCAATACCAGCAGTTGTGTCTTGTAGATATCGTATTCCTCCCAATTCGCCTCCATTAGTTACTATTCCTCTAATAGTAACAGTTGCACCGGCACCAAGGGTTCTTGCTGCTGAAATGGTAATTTGCGAGTAAGCATATGATGATGCAAGAAGCATCAAAATAAGTATTAATTTTTGTTTCATAATTGGATGTATTTATAAATATTTATTCTAATATGTTTAATGATTATTTTAAATTATTCTATTTCTTAAATTTTAATAGCTAATGAAGTCATAAAACGTCTTCCCATTCCAAAAAATACAGTTGCAGAGCGTGCGCTTGAGTCATTCCATCCTTGATCTCCATAAGGGTCATTATTCTGTGCATCAGATACATATACATTATCCAATGCATTAAGAACAATAAATCTTAAGTCGAAACGCATTTTTTTGATTTTAAAATGATATCCTGCAAAAATGTCAACGGTATAATAGTTTGGAATTTTCCAACTTTGCTTTGGAGTGCCATCAGGGTTAAATGCATTAACATTATCAGAATTATTAGGGTCAAGTGAAATTGGGTCAAATTGTGAGTAGTTTTTACCAAAATATGTAATAGCACCTTTTATATAAGTTCCTTTTACTGCTTTCCAAGGGAGCTGCCAACGTAAACTCTCACGAATTTGAGTTTGAGCGGCATCACCAACATATAATCCTTTAGCTACATAGTATGCAGTTCCTACTACATTACCGGTATTTTCATCAGTAACTTCAGCAGAATCTGTTGATAGCCATTTCCAATCTCCTAATGAAATAACAGTCTCCGAAATAAAATCTTTTGTAATTCTATAGCCAAATTCTGCTTCAACACCTAAGTGCAGTGCATCCATACCATTAATATTTACGCTATAGGTATTATCTTCATTATCTCTAAAAGTAAAGGCTCTATCAGCTGGTTTGTTTTGCCAATATGTTGCGTATGAATTGAAATTAAATGTAAATTTTTCGTTATAAAAACTATATCCCAATTCTCCGGAAAGAATCTTTTCATTTTTAATATCACGATATAGTCTATTGTTATTATCATAAACATTCTGAAAACGAGGAGCCTTATTTAAGTATCCGGCATTGAAAAAAACATTTTGAGTTTCACTAATATTATAGTTAGCTCCTATTTTAAAAGTAAAACCGGGAAGATATTTCCAGCCTGTTTCTGAATATCTTGCTTCAGGACTATTAATATCATACTTCTTACCATTAATTGATACGGTATCTGAATATACTGTTGTAACGTTTCCAATAGGATAAACAAATCTTGTACTATCGTGATAACCTACTGCTTGAGGATAAACAACTCCATCAATAACCAAGTCTTTCTTTTTGAAATAATCCACTCTATTATATCCGGTATATGCAAATGTAAGATTAGCAAATAATGACCAGTTTCCTTCTATATATTTAAGCTGACCAAACAGACCGCCCCAACGAACATTTCCGTCATTATGATATAAGATTTTATCACCTTCAGATTTTAAATAATTAGGATTTGTATAATCGTTTCTGTGATTATATTTAGCATTGTAATCGTAATATTTATCAGCGCCAAGCATATCATAAGCTTGTCTATAATGCTGTCCGGTATAAGTCCTTAAATCAATACCTCCGGAGAAATTAAGTCTATTATTAATTTTATAGTCAATAGTTGATAATGCTCCCAACCAAAAATGATTATTAATAGAGCTTCTGAGAATATCATTAGTACTATTTATTGTCGGGTCGGCAGCACCTTTTATATTTGCATCGTAAATAGATTGAAAGTCAATAGTTCCATCACTTAGTGGATTAGGAGTATGAGTTAAGCCCGTACCTCCTCCACTACCAATAGATAGATATACTATGTTCGACCAATATGTTTTAGGATTAATATTCCAATAATCACGAATACTGAACATTGGTTTAAAGTAATAATTTTTTCTTTCTGTCATTACAGAAGGGCTTGTTTCACCTAAAGCAGTTCTTGTAAGATATCCCCAATGAGCATTATATCTCAATCCTAAGTTTGTAGGTAATCCTGAAATATAGTCTTCAGGGTTTTTCATACCTATTTCATCTGCATAGTCGGTATCATACATTGTAATAGGTTTTTTGTAAGAACGCTGACCATGAGACTGTGGTGCTCCCATACCTGAGAAGCTAATAAGATGATTCCCTATTTTTTTATCAACTCTTAAATAGAAGAAATATCCTTTTGTCCATGTTTGATCCACCCAGCCATTTCCTCGTTTATAAGAACCGGCAAAAGTTACTCCCCAGCCATTTTTCATTCTACCAGTAGTTATTCCCAGTGAGGTTCGTGCAAAACCATCACTTCCTATTTCTTGCTTTACTTGTAAACCTTTTTTAGATTCAATACCTTTGGTGACAATATTCATTGTACCACCAATAGAAGGTAATGCTAATTTTGAAGCTCCCAATCCTCTCTGTACTTGAATAGAGCGTGTTACCACATCAAGTCCAAACCAGTTAGACCAGTAAACCCAACCATTCTCCATATCGTTAACAGGAATACCATCAAGCATTACAGCAATATTTCTTTGGTTAAAACCACGAATATTTATTCTGGCATCACCATCACCACCTCCTTGTTGTGTAGCATAAACCCCTGGTGTAGAATTTAGTACCATTGGAATATCTTGTGATGCAAGTTCTTCATCCAGCTTAGCTGGCTTTATTGTTGAGAAAGCAACAGGAGTTTCCCGCGAACGAGCGACATCTGCTACTACTTCTACTGCTTTTAGAGTAGTGTTTTGTAATTTAATATTTATTGAAACACTTGGTTTATTTAGTTTTACTTTTTTAACAACTTGATTATACCCAACATAAGAGAATGTAAGTTCATATTCTCCATAAGGAAGGTTAAATTCAAAATTCCCATCTACATCAGAGACAGCGCCTTTTCCCGGAGCATACATAATATTTACTCCTATTAATGTTTCTCCATTTGAACCATCTGATACGGTTCCTTTAATAATACCATTCTGAGCAAATGAGCTAAGACTTAATAGCATTATTGCTACAATAATATATATTCCTTTATTCATGATTATAGCGATTTTTGTTGGGTGATAAGCTAAAAAAACCCTCTGTATAGAGGGTTTAAATTTCTTTAATTGTTAATTATTATCGAATAATAATCTTTTTCGTTGTAGTTGTATTATCAGCAAAATAAACATTTACAATATACATCCCTGCTTCAATATTTTCAGTAGTAATTTTCATATCACCTCTGGCAACATCATTTTTCTTTGAAATAACTACTTGTCCAACAGAATTGATAATTTCAACAGATGAAATAATTTCTGTACCTTTTACCATAAACCAACCATTAGTAGCAGGATTTGGGTAGAAGAAACAATCGTTTGTCTTTTTGGCAGTGTTCTTTATTGAGTTTGGTTGACAAGTATTTTGATGCCATCCTAAATGATCAAAAGTTTGGTTTCCAATAGAATCCCATTCTGTTGTTGGGTTAAAAAATGTTGGATTAGTAATAACACCTTGTTGCACATCATATTTTCTAATAAGTGTATTTCTTCTTGTCCACCAACGAGCACCACCTGCACTAGTAAAGCCATTTAATGTATCAGCAGTCCAGGCAATACCTGGGTCTTCACCAATTTTTCCAATAATATCAACGTAAGTACCATTTAGTTTCTCAAGAGTAATAGCATCATTACCATTGAAATACATCATTTTATTTTGATTGTAAACAGGGCATAAGAAAGTGTCGGCAGCAGCTATTAAAGCAGCATCTACTATAGTATCGTATCCTGTTCCATTTGGATCTCTTTTGTCTGATACAACAACCCAACACTCAGCAGGTGCTAATGTATTAGAAAGTCCAACTGCATATGGAGTTGTTCCTCCGTTTGAATAGCGAACTAATTGATACTGTGATAAATCAACAGCGGTATTAGTAGGATTGTAAATCTCTAAAGCTCTATTGTTTCCGTAGCCGTGAACATATTCTGAAATGAAAAGTTCATTGCATTGAGCAAAGCTTGTTGCACTTATTAAAAGTACTAGTACTGAAAGTAAAATTTGTTTCATAATTATAAAAATTTAAATAAATGTTTTGTCAATTAACTCATTAAAAATAAAGGGATAGCAAAAATACTGTTTTTTTTTATTCACACAATTTTTATATTGTTAATTTTTTTAGGATTTCTTAATGATACTGTAACCTTAGTTGTGATGCCTTTAGAAAAATATAAGTAGAATAAAATACAGATATTATTATTTGTCTTATAAAAACAGAAATAAATAAAGGAAATGCGTATTTGTTTGACAATTAAGAATTGCGACATTATAACAAAGCGTATATCAATAGGGTAACAGCTGATTGGTCCGCATTATTCATCCAAAAGTATAGAGAATTGTATGAATAAGCCATTAATAGTGGTATGCAATGTGGGGAAATCTTATCGAAACAAGTTCAGGGCAGGTTGATTATTTGTGGATAATGCGGGCTTGTTAATAATAAAACATGATAGTTTATTATTAGTAAAACAATGGTTACAATGTTGTAACTTTGTTCATTAATTTGAAATAATAAATTATGGATTACAAAAACTATTATATCATTAAGTCAACACCTGACCAAGTTTATTTAGGTTTGACAAACCCTCTAACAATACACCTTTGGTCTGGTGAAGAGGCAGAAATGGAAGACAAAGAAGGAAGTGAATTTTCATTATTCGAAGGAAGTATTGTTGGGAGAAATATTGAATTGGTTCCCGGCAAAAAGATTGTTCAACAGTGGTATTTTGGAGATGACGGTCCGGAATCAATAGTTACTATACTTCTGCATCCCAAAGGGGAATATACTTCTTTAGAACTAAGGCATAAGAATATTCCGGAACAAGATTATGATGATATTGTAGAAGGATGGAACGAAGTCTATATGGAGCGACTAATAGAATTTTACGATGAATAACAAGTCTTTTGCTAGTGATAATTGGGCTCCTGCATGTTCTGAAGTAATGCATGCTTTAAATAAGGCAAATAATTGGCACGCCGGAGCATATGGAGATGATAAATATACCAAACAGGCAGAGGAGCTTTTTAAGAGAATATTTGGAGAACATACAAAAACATATTTTGTATATAACGGTACAGCAGCTAATATTTTATCACTATCAGTTATAAACGATTCCTTTAATGCGGTTATTTGCAGTGAACATGCTCATATTAATGTTGACGAATGTGGTGCTGTAGAGAAAATTGTTGGGACAAAAATTATCAGCCTTCCAAGTGAAAACGGCAAAATCACTATTGACCAAATAGAGCCTCACATAAAGGCTTTAAGAATGCCACATCAGGTTGTTCCAAAGGTTATTAGCATAAGTCAGCCCACAGAATTAGGCACAATTTATTCTATAAATGAAATAAAAGCATTGGCAGAATTTGCTCATAATAACGATGTTTTTCTACATGTTGATGGTGCACGTATTTCAAATGCTGTTGTTGCTTTAAATAGTGATTTTAAAACTTTAATTACTGACACCGGCGTTGATATTCTATCTTTTGGAGGTACTAAAAATGGAATGATGTTCGGTGAAGCTGTGGTAGTACTAAATACTCATTTGCAAAAAAAAATTGAATTTTATAGAAAGCAATTTCTTCAACTAGCTTCTAAAATGCGATTTATCTCAGCACAATTTTTAGCCTTAATGAATGATGATGTTTGGAAGCGTAATGCAGAAAACTCTAATAAAATGGCTATGCTATTAGCTAAAGGCTTGTCTAAATATCCTGAGGTAAAGATATCTCAAGTTGTTGAAACAAATGGGGTCTGGGCTATATTACCGGATAATTTTGCTGATAAACTTATGAAAAAAAGTTTTTTTCATCCCTGGGATTTAGAAAGAAAGGAGTATAGAATAATGACAGCTTTCGATACTACTAAAGAGGAGGTTGATTCTTTTCTATCAGCATTGGATACTGCTAAATAATTTTCTACTTTTGTAATTATAAATTATCGATTAATTATGGGTACAACACTTCAGATTGCAAAACAAGGAAATTGGTTATGGCAAGGTAAAGAACCATTTGTAATTTCGGGTCCTTGCAGTGCAGAGAATCGCAATCAGCTGTTAGAAACAGGGCGATTATTAGCAAAAATTTCTCAAGTTAACATGCTAAGAGCGGGAATATGGAAGCCTCGTACTCGTCCTGATATATTCGAAGGAATTGGGGAGCCGGCACTCGATTGGTTATTAGAACTAAAAAAAGAAACAGGTTTAAAAACCTGCGTTGAAGTAGCCACTCCTGAACACGTAAATTTGGCATTAAAATATGATGTAGATGTTCTTTGGATAGGTGCTCGTACAACTGTAAATCCTTTCTCAGTTCAAACTATTGCTGATAGTCTCAAAGGTGTTGACATTCCTGTAATGATAAAAAATCCACTTCATCCTGATTTAAAGCTTTGGATTGGCGCTTTGGAGAGAATTAATAATGCAGGAATTAACAAATTAGCAGCCATACATCGAGGTTTTTATACGTATGATAACAAGCCATTTAGAAACCTTCCTATGTGGGAAATTCCGATAGAATTAAAGAGAATTATTCCTGAGTTGCCACTTATTTGTGACCCTTCTCACATTAGTGGTAATAGGTCATTGATAAAAAGCGTTGCTCAGCGAGCTTTAGACCTTAGTTTTGATGGTCTCATGATAGAATCTCACTATGATCCTAGTATAGCTCTTACCGATGCTGCACAGCAACTTAGCCCACAAGCACTGAGGGAAATGATTGACAGCTTGGTTATTAGAAAGGAATATGGCTCCTCTGATTTCGAAAACCTTTTGGAAAAATTGAGATTCGAGGTCGATAATCTTGATCACGAATTATTAAATATTTTAAGCCAAAGAAACGAAAAAACAAAGCAAATTGGAGAATACAAAAAGCAAAATAATATTACCGTATTACAAATTTCTCGTTTAAGAAAAATGATACAAGAAAGACTTGATTACGGAAACAACTTAGAATTAGATAATAATTTTATTTTAAAATTGCTTCAGTTAATACATAAGGAATCTATTAGAGTTCAAACAGATATTATGCAAGAGAAATAATCTTTAAATATAAAGAATTATGAAGAATTATAAAATCTACTGTGGAGGAGAATTTATTGACACTCCAAATAAACTAAAAGTTGTAAATCCATATACTAATAATGTTTTTGCAGAAACATATCTTGCTACAAAAGATATTCTTGAAACTGCAATAAAAGCAGCGGAAGGAGTTAAGGAAGAAATGCAGAGTTTACCTTCGTATGTAAAGTATAAAGCTCTCATGCACATATCTAATACATTAAAAGAGCGTAAGGAGTATTTTTCTGAGATTCTGTGCCAAGAATCGGGAAAGCCAATGGTATATTCTCGTGGAGAAATTGACAGGGCTATACAAACTTTTAGTATTGCTGCCGAGGAAAGTAAAAGATTTCCGGGAGAGGTAATTAGTCTGGACTGGACACCTGCAGGTAAAGGTAGGCAAGGAATAGTAAAATACTTTCCTGTAGGATTAGTTGCCGGGATATCTCCTTTTAATTTTCCGATGAACTTGGCTGTACATAAAATAGCACCGGCTATAGCAGCTGGTTGTCCTATTATCCTTAAACCATCGACAAACACTCCACTTTCTACTCTTGCTTTAGCAGAAATTATTGCTGAAACAGAATTGCCAAAGGGTGCTGTTTCTATTTTACCTATGGACAGAACTACAGGAAACCAACTTGTTACCGATGATAGATTTAAGCTTCTTAGTTTTACCGGTTCTCCACATGTGGGATGGATGATGAAAGCACAGGCTGGTAGAAAAAAAGTAGTTTTGGAGTTAGGAGGTAATGCGGGTCTTATAATTACAAAATCGGCAGATTTAGATTTGGCTGTAAAAAAAGCCGTTATTGGAGGTTTTGCTTATTCGGGACAAGTATGTATTCATGCTCAAAGAATATATGTTGCAAAAGAAATTTTTGAAGAATTCTCAAATAAATTTGTAGAGCAGGTGAAAAACCTTCATCTTGGAAATCCAATGGATGATAATACTCAAATCTCTTCAATGATAGATGAAAATAATGCTATTAGAGTTGAGAACTGGGTTAAAGAAGCTGTGGAGGATGGGGCTAAAATAATCTGTGGAGGAAAACGTAATGGAACATATTATGAGCCTACAGTACTAGTGGATACCAAACCTAAAATGAAAGTTTGTGCATTAGAAGTCTTTGGTCCTGTGGTAACTCTTGAACCTTTTGACGATTTTAAAATAGCTATTGATGAGGTAAACCAAAGTGAGTTTGGATTGCAAGCCGGTATTTTTACCAATCAAATTGATGAAATGGATTTTGCTTTCGCAAAATTAGAGGTCGGAGGTGTTATTATTAACGATTCTCCTATTTTTAGAGTTGATCACATGCCTTATGGTGGAGTGAAAGATTCCGGTCTTGGCAGAGAAGGTTTAAAATATGCAATGATGGATATGTTGGAAGCTAGAATTTTGGTTAAAAATTAATTAATTTATATTACAAAACTTTATAATAAGTAGAAAAAACACCTTAAACTTTATAGTGTAAAAAACTATAATAAAAAATCATTCAGGATTATTCACAAATAATCGGGGGCGAATTGTATGAATAATGCGGGTTAATAATAATCTGAGTTAAATATGATATTATTAAATCTTTTTTTTACATTTGTGGCTTATAAACAAGGTATATGAGTAAGCATAAACATAAGGAATCATATATTGTTGAGTATGGTATTAAAGTTTTAATGATTTTTTACCTTGCTTCTGTTTTTTTCTATATTGAAACTTTAGATCCGGCAAATAATTTTGACTCTAAGTTGAGTGTGATATTTGTTGTTAAATTGGTACTCTTAGTTTCGTTCTCTATTTTTATATTAGCAGTAGAGGAAAAGACATTTAAGATTGTTGGCTTTTCAACAATTATATTGGGTGCTTTTTATAAAATACTATTATTAATTTCACAAGATAGTTTTGCTTTTCATCAAATATTATCTATAGGTGATTCCGTAATGCTAATAGGAGTGTCCATTTACTATCTGTATCGTCATAAATTAAAGCAAAAAGTATATGATAGTAAGAAAAAGCGAAGGTCAAAATCAATAAACCATAATGTTTTAGACTAGAAATCTCTATCTTTAAAGGTGTCTGTATTATCGATAGTCTGTCCGGAATATTTCTCAGTTTCTTCTGTCATATATTTTAATTCAATATTTACTTCTTTAAACATTGCTTCTGATTCTTCACCGGCATGATATTTTTTTTCACAAACAACTCTTTTTATACCACAGTTAATTATTAACATAGCACATGTTCTGCAGGGTGTCATTCTACAATAAAGAGTTCCCCCTTCGAGGGCAATACCTCTACGTGCAGCTTGTGTGATAGCGTTTTGTTCGGCATGGACAGTCCTAACACAATGTTGTGTTACATGTCCGTCTTCATGAATTACTTTTTTAAACAAATGACCAACATCATCACAATGGTCTAAACCTTTTGGCGCACCTACATATCCTGTTACAAGTATTTGTTTGTTTTTAGTAATTACACATCCACTTCGTCCTCTATCGCATGTTGCTCTCTTTGCTACTGTATCAGCTAGTTCTATAAAGTATTCGTCCCATGATGGACGAACATATTTTGTTTTAGACTTATCCATTGTTGTTTATTTTATTAAGAACTTTGTCAATTTCTATATTTAAACTTTGCAAATCGCCATTATTATTGAATTTGAAATCAGCCATTTCAATACATTTGCTAAGGTTCTGTTTATTAGGATCAGTGGTATTCATTTCTCTGGCTTCATTGGCCAAAAAAGTATCAAAATCTATATTATCAGTACTAGAATTTCGAATTTTAATTCTCTCATATCTAAGTTTAGGGTCTGCATCTACTGCAAAAAGATAAAAGTTAGATTTTGATTTTAATGAATCTATTTCACCGGGAGTTCTAATACTCTCAATTATACAATTTTTAGAGTGTTTAGCAGCTTCTTTATATATTTCGTCTATAATAAAACTAGGAGAATGATTATTTCTTAAATCATTAGCAACTAATGTCATACTATCTCTATTTACTTCTAGTCCTCGTGATTTAATTTCATTAATTAAATAAGCTCTAACAGAGTAGTGAGCAAAATCATATTTCTTTTTTAAGAACTCAACGATAGTTCCTTTTCCTGCTCCTAGTGTACCTGTAATTCCTATAACTATCATCAAATTAATATGTTTTTTTTTCTTTAAGCTTGGCAATCCATTTTTCATCTATTGCAATAGGTTTAAAATTCATCATTGCTTGAAGTAATTTTTTTGGATCTGATTCAACAATTACGTTATGTCGATGTTCGTATTTCATAAATTTCTCTTCCATAATATGGTCTAAAAATTTTATTAAATGGTCGTAATATCCATCAACATTAAGAAACCCAACAGGTTTTTCACTCCATCCCAGTTGAAAATATGTTAATACTTCCATCACTTCATCAAGGGTGCCAAAACCACCCGGCATAGCAATAAAAGCATCAGATAGATCATTGATTTTATTTTTTCTGGTACTCATATTGTCAACAACAATCATTTCGTTAAGTCCATCATGTCCTACTTCTTTTTCTAATAAAGCTGTAGGCATCACGCCAATGGCTTTTCCACCTTTTGCCATTATACTATTGGCTATAACACCCATTAGTCCAACTTTTCCTCCCCCAAAAATAAGCTTTATTTTTTCCTCTGCCATAAGTTTGCCCAGCTTCTCGGCTTCCTGCGAATAAATTTCTCTTGCTCCAATACTTGAACCACAAAATACTCCAATGCTTTTTATTTTCATAAAATTAATATTATAATAATATTATAAATAATAGTGCTAAATTAATGAAAATATTGATTTTTATTTAGGATTAATGAAATCATTATCCTACTACAATATTTACAATTCGTTTAGGAACAACAATTACCTTTCTAATGGTTTTTCCTTCTAACCACTTTTGGGCTTCTTTTGATTCTAATACAGCTGTTTCAACTTCTTTTGGGTTATAACTTATAGGAAGCTGTATTTTGAAACGCATTTTACCATTAAAAGAAACAGGATAAGAAAAGTCATTCTCTTTTACAAACTCTTCTTTAAAAATAGGAAATTCTGCTTTAGTAACACTTTCCTTATGTCCTAATAATGACCATAGTTCTTCAGCAATATGCGGTGCATATGGTGAAATAAGAATGCATAATGGCTCAAGAATTTCACGTTTATTGCATTTAAGATCAGTAAGTTCATTAGTTGCAATCATAAATGCACTTACGCCTGTATTAAAACTAAATCTTTCTATATCGCTTTCAATTTTGGCAATAGTTTTATGAAGTACTTTCAATTCTTTAGCAGAGGCTTTATCATCACTTATATTCAAGTTGTCATTATTGTCGTGATAAAGTCTCCAGAATTTTCTGATAAAACGAAAAACACCTTCTATTCCTTTAGTATCCCATGGTTTTGATTGCTCAATAGGTCCTAGGAACATTTCATATAGGCGTAATGTGTCGGCACCGTATTTTTCTATTAAATCATCAGGATTTTGTACGTTATACAAACTCTTTGACATTTTTTCTATTTCGTAACCACAAATATATTGATTGTTTTCCAGAACAAATTCGGCGTCAGTAAATTCAGATTGCCATTTTTTAAATGCTTCGATATCAAGGATGTCATTATTTACAATATTAATATCCACATGGATTCTTTGAGTATCATATTGTTTACGAAGTCCGTAACTAACAAATTTATTTTCACCTTTTATTCTATAAACAAAATTAGAACGTCCTTGAATCATACCTTGGTTAATGAGTTTTTTAAAAGGCTCTTCTTTTACTACCATTCCTAAATCATAAAGAAATTTGTTCCAGAAACGGCTATAAATTAAGTGCCCCGTAGCGTGCTCTGCCCCACCGATATATAAATCAACATCTTGCCAATAGTTTACAGCTTCCGGAGAGAAATACTGTTCGTTATTATTAGGATCCATATATCGTAAATAATACCCACTGGAGCCGGCAAAACCCGGCATAGTATCGACTTCAAGAGGATATCCCTCTTTTGTTTTCCAGTTTTTAGCTCTTGCCAATGGCGGTTCACCTTTTTCTGTTGGTAAATATTTATCTACCTCAGGAAGTTCAAGTGGTAAATCTTTTATTGAAAGCACTTGTGGCATTCCATCTTTATAATAAACAGGGAATGGTTCTCCCCAATATCTTTGACGAGAGAAAGTAGCATCACGTAGTTTGAAATTTATTTGTTTTTCGCCAATTCCTAATTTTTTTAATTTATTGATAGCGGCACCAATAGCTTTTTTTACCTCAAGTCCATTGAGAAAATCAGAATTTATTAATTTACCTTCTTTTGCATCGTATGATTCTTCAGAGATGTCTCCTCCTGAAACCACTTGAACAATTGGTATATTAAATTTCTTAGCAAATGCATAATCGCGACTATCATGAGCAGGAACAGCCATTATTGCACCTGTTCCGTATCCTGTTAATACATAATCTGCAATCCAAATAGGGATTTTTTCCCCGGAGAATGGATGAATAGCATAAGAGCCAGTAAATACTCCACTAACTTTTTTAACTTCAGTCATTCTTTCTCTTTCTGACCTGTTTTTAGCCCAGACTACATACTCTTCTACTTCTGCTTTATGTTCTTCTGTAGTAAGTTTCTCTACCCAATTATGCTCAGGAGCAATAACCATAAAAGTAGCTCCGTAAAGTGTATCAGGACGAGTGGTGAAAACTTCTAAAGATTCATCGTTTTTTTCTAGTTTAAAAAATACTTTTGCTCCGACAGATTTTCCTATCCAATTTTTCTGCATTTCTTTAAGAGCATCACTCCAGTCAACTTTCTCCAACCCATCTAAAAGTCTTTGTGCATAAGCTGTTACCCTAAGGCTCCACTGTTTCATTACTTTGCGTTCAACGGCATAACCTCCTCTTACAGAAAGACCATCTTTTACTTCGTCATTTGCAAGTACAGTTCCTAATTCAGGACACCAATTAACAGCAGTTTCACTTTGGTAAGCAAGTCTATATTGCATTAATATTTCTTGCTTAGCTTTATCTTCCATTGCTTTCCACTCATTAGCTGTAAAATTAGGCACGTCTCCACAAGCAGCATCAATCTTTAAATTTCCATTAATATTAAAAATTTGCTCTAATAAATGAATAGGCTCAGCTTTTTTACTTGCATTATTATACCAATATGTAAATAGTTTTGTAAATACCCATTGTGTCCATTTATAGTATTTGGGGTCAGAGGTTCTTATCTCTCGGTTCCAATCAAATGAAAAACCAATCTTCCCAAGCTGTTCCTTATATCTTTTAATATTAATTTCAGTGGTAATAGCAGGATGCTGACCTGTCTTTATAGCATATTGTTCTGCCGGTAAACCATAAGCATCAAAGCCCATAGGATGAAGCACATTAAATCCTTTGTGTCGCTTATAACGTGAATATATATCCGATGCAATATAACCCAGCGGATGACCAACATGAAGCCCTGCTCCTGAAGGGTATGGGAACATGTCTAATACGTAAAACTTTGGTTTGGTTTTGTCTATTTCTGCTTGATAGGTGTTATTATTAGTCCAGTATTGTTGCCACTTTTTTTCTATATCTACAAAACTATATTCCATCGAAAATTAAATTTAAAATTAATGCGCGAAATTAAGAAAAAAAGCGGCCTAAATTAAGTGGGTTTTCCTTTGCCTTGCTTCGATACTATTTTATTCTTTTTGGTGAAGAAAATTACTGTGCAAGACAAAGGAAAACTATACCACTACCTAAACATTTGTTATGCTAAGTAATTTATTTTATCATGATTTTTTATGAAGAAGTTCTTCTCTAATCATTGTTTTGCCACATTTAGGACATTTTAAAGTAGTACATTTTACGCCTCTCTCATGTGGTATTTTTTCTCCACATTTAGCACAAACACAATAACCCCCTTGTCCATATCCTCCTCCATTATTTTTAAATCTTCCACTACCTTTACCCGTTCCTTTGCCTTGTCCCATACTATCTCCCCTACCATCGTAGTGTTGTGTGCCATGATGCTCATGTTTTCCTGTTCCTCTATGCAATTCTTTTCCTTTATAATCCATAGCTTAGTTTATTATTTATTTTTTAAACCGGAAATTAAACTATCAATCTTACTTTCCAAAATAGAAATTCGTTTTTCTATATTGGAATTATCGGTTGTATCGCGTTCTGCAAAATATCTATACCCCATACCTCTTCCATTTCCATATCCTCCACCAAAGTGTCTGCTTCTCCTACCAAATCCACTACCTTGCCTAAAGCCATTTCCTGCACCCATATTAACAAACTCTTCATTTTCATATCCAGCAGTATTATATCCTGCACAATATCCTGCTCTTCGACCAGTCATTTTACCCAATCCATTTGGACCTGTTTTATCTCCTCTTGGCATATTTACCTCCTATTTTAAATATTATTATTAAAAATTAAATTATTGACGGCACAAAGATAATGAACATATGTTCATTTGTCAAGTTTTTAACATAAAAAAACAGATAACTAAAATTAATTATAATTATCTGTTTAGCAATATGTTATTTATAGTACTTAATCCAAAGTAGTAAAATCACCTATACTTACACTACGAGAATGTCCTTTGTAATGAACATAATTACCAATCATAGATTGTAGTAAAGCAGCATTATCAATATTACAATTTGTTTGAATAATGCTATTTTTAATAATGGAATTAGTAATCTTACTTCCCTCACCTATTGACACATGTGGTCCAATAATAGAATTTTCAATAACAACATCATTACCAATAAAACAGGGTTCTATTATCAGCGAATTGTCAGTTTTAACATTATCAGCAATTAACTTTTCAATTCCATTAAGTTCCAGAATTCGTTGATTAGTATAAACTGTAGCGTCTTTATTACCACAATCTAACCATTCTTTAACTTGGCCACTATAAAATTTCAATCCTTTTAGTTTCATATTTTCCAAAGCATCAGTAAGCTGATATTCACCACTTTTTACAATATTGTTATCCATTAAGTATTGAAGTTCACTCTGTAGATTTTCACCATCCTTAAAATAGTAAATACCAATAATTGCTTCATTAGAAACAAACTTGGCTGGTTTCTCCACAAAATCAGTGATAATACCATTAGTATCTTTTTTTACAACACCAAAAGCAGAAGGATCTTCTACTTTATGTGTCCAAATAATGCCATCTTTGTCTAAATCTAACTGAAAATCGGCGTCGAATAATGTATCGGCAAAGGCAACAATAACATTACCTTTAAGCGAATCTGCTGCACAATTAATAGCATGAGCTGTGCCCAAAGCTTTTGTTTGATAATAGATACTTCCTTTTGCTCCGAGATTCTCAGCGATTTTTATTAATTCTTTTTCTACTTCATCACCAAAATCACCAATAATGAAGGCAATCTCATCAACATCATGGCCAGCAACTTTAACAATCCCTTCTGCAAGGCGTTGAACGATTGGTTTACCGGCAATTCTAATAAGGGGTTTAGGAATAGTAAGAGTATGAGGTCTCATTCTTTTACCCATTCCTGCCATTGGTATAATTATTTTCATATGTTTAAAATTTATTAATATGTATGTGATATGGAGTCACATAACAATATTTTAATCATGCCTCTGTGGGGCAATTTACGATTAAAAATTGTTATGTTCGTTGCATATGATTAAATATTTTCTATAGGAGAAATCGATCTTTGCCGATTTTCATTTTGTTATAATTAGTTTTTACACTCCGGTACTTCCAAATCCTCCACTACCTCTCTCAGTAGATGATAAGTCCTCAACCAATTCCCATTCTGCTTGTTCGTGAGATGCAAATACCATTTGGGCAATTCTATCACCGTGTTTAATAGTAAAAGATTCGTTGGAGAGATTTATAAGAATTACCATTATTTCACCCCTATAATCGGCATCAATAGTCCCAGGAGTGTTTAGGACAGTAATGCCCTTTTTTATTGCCAATCCACTTCTAGGACGAACTTGTGCTTCATAGCCTATAGGAATTTCAATAAAAATACCTGTTGGTACAATTGTTCTTTCAAGTGGCTTCATTATAATATCAGCCTTTAAGTTGGCCCGTAAATCCACTCCAGCACTTGCTTTAGTGCCATAATGAGGTAAATCATTATTAGATTTATTTACAATTCTTATTTGCATACCTTTTGTATTTATTTTGGCAAAGATAAGATTTTTAGATAAGTATATACTCTTTTTCAAGAAATCAATAAATAGATAAAAAACATAATAAAATACCTGCTATTTTTCTCTATATTTGCCAATTCAGATTTTTATAGGAATTTTATTTTCATTATTAACCAATAATTTACAATATGTTTAAAGGACACCCTAAAGGACTATATGTCGCTTTTTTTGCCAATATGGGCGAGCGTTTTGGTTTCTATACTATGATGGGAGTTTTGGTTTATTACCTAACTGCTAAATATGGATTAACAGGAACTAATGCAGGTTTTATTTACAGTACCTTTTACTTTCTAATTTACGGATTAGCTCTTGTTGGAGGTTTAGTTGCAGATAAAACTCAAAATTATAAAGGAGTTATTTTTGTTGGATTAATTACCATGCTAGCCGGCTATATTCTTATGTCAATACCTGGTTTTGGCTTAGGTTTTACGCTTTTTGCATTATTTACTATTGCATTTGGTAATGGTCTTTTCAAAGGAAATTTACAAGCTGTAGTGGGTCAATTGTATGATGACCCTAAGTACTCACATCTTAGAGATTCTGCATTTAGTGTTTTCTATATGGGGATAAATGTGGGAGCACTTTATGCACCACATGCTGCTTCAGGCATTATTAGTTGGTTTATAAGAAGCCAAGGATATGAAAGAAATGATCTTCTTCCCGGATTAATTCATAAATTTAATAACGGAACTTTATCAGCAGTAGAATCTACTGATTTTCAAAAACTTGCAGATAGTGTTACGGGTACAACAGTGAGTGATTTAACAGCCTTTGCGCATGATTATTTAACTGCATATAGTACTGGTTTTAACTATGCCTTTGCTGCTGCAGGAGCAACAATGGTTGTTTCATTTATAGTATATTTATTATTTAAAAATATGCTTCCTGATGTAAAGAAAAAGCAAGAAGAAGGTACTGCTGTAGTAGAAATGAGTAAAGAAGAGACAAAGCAAAGAATGACAGCTCTATTTCTTGTATTTGGAGTAGTAATATTCTTTTGGATGGCATTTCATCAAAATGGACTTACTATGAGTCTGTTTGCTAGAGATTATACAGTTCAAGAAGTTGGACCTAGCGCAAATATATTCTTTAATGTTTGGTCGTTGACGGCGGTAATAGTTGGCTTCTTTGGCTTCCTGACATTAATAAAGAAAGAAGCTAGTATGATTAACCGCGTTATTGGTGGTGGTATTACTGTAGTGGGAGCCTATGCTGTTTACTATATGTATGGAACTTTTGCAGAATCTACTCCTTTTTCACCAGAGTTATTCCAACCTTTTAATCCTTCATTTATAGTAATTCTTACTCCTATTATCTTGGGTATTTTTGCTTGGTTGAATAAAAGAGGTAAAGAACCTTCTGCTCCTCGTAAAATTGGTATGGGAATGATTATTACTTCCGTTGCATTTTTAATTTTATTAATAGGCTCCATTGGTTTAGATCCATTTAGTGCACTAACACCGGAATCTCCAAGAGTTGGCGTGGGTTGGTTAATAGGAACATATTTCACCCTTACTATTGCTGAGCTATTCCTAAGCCCAATGGGTATATCGTTTGTTTCGAAAGTGTCTCCTCCAAAATATCAGGGATTGATGCAAGGTGGATGGCTTGGAGCTACAGCTCTTGGAAATCAAATGTTATGGATTGGAAGTTATCTTTATGAAAGAATTGCAATTTGGCAAGTCTGGCTAGTTTTCATTGTTCTAACCTTAATTGCTGCAGCATTTATATTCTCTATAATGAAAAAATTAGAAAAAGTATCGAAATAATAATTCTATAATATATTAGGTTAAAGGCTGCTATGAACTACATGGCAGCCTTTTATTTTTCTCATTCATCACAATACATTATGTACTTTTGCAATACTAAAATTTACAGATATGAAAAACATCATTTTAATTTTAGGTTTATTTATAATAATCCTTAGCTCATGCCAACAAATGGATAAAAAAGAAAACCTTAAAATAGCATTCATTGAAACTACAGATGTGCATGGAAGCTTTTTTCCCTACGATTTGATTAATAAGACAGATGCTAATGGTAGTTTAGCACAAGTTTACACTTATGTGAAACAGCTGCGCCAACAGGATAGTTTAGAAGTGGTGTTGTTGGATAATGGTGATATTTTGCAAGGTACTCCTGTAATTTATTATGCAAATTATGTAGATAAAAGTAAGATTCACCCTTTAGCTCAAATGATGAACTTTATGAATTATGACGCTCAAACTATTGGCAATCACGATATTGAAGCAGGTCATAATGTATATGATAAATATGCCCAAGAAATAAAATTCCCATTATTAGCTGCAAATGCCATTGACTCCAATACATCTCAACCATATTTTAAACCATATTATATTATTGAAAAACAGGGTGTTAAGATAGTAGTTCTGGGATTAATAACTCCATCAATCCCCAATTGGTTACCAGAGTATCTTTGGTCAGGAATGTATTTTGAAGATATGATAGAAAGTGCCAGATTTTGGGTAAAAACTATCAAAGAAGTTGAAAAACCAGATTTATTAATAGGGCTTTTTCATTCTGGGCTTGATGCAAATTATGGAGGTGCAAATTCTCTATCAAGGTTTAATGAGAATGCCAGTCTCCTTGTAGCAAAAGAAGTTCCCGGTTTTGATGCAGTATTTAGCGGTCACGATCATCGCAAACAAGTTTATACAATTAAAGATAACGACAGCAATGAGGTGGTAATATTAAATGGAGGTTCTCATGCACATAATGTAGCCCAAGTAGAATTTAATCTGCATTGGAATAATGAAAAGAAAGCTTATGACAAAACAGCATCTGCTTCATTAATAGAAATAAAAGATTTCGCTGCCGACTCAAGTTTTATGGCTAAGTTCTCTCCATGGTTTACTGCTGCAAAGGAATATACTAGTGAAGTTATTACTACTATGGCAGATACTATTTTTGCGAAGAACGCATTATATGGGCCATCAGAATTTGTCGATATGATTCACAAGGCTCAATTAGAAATTTCTGGTGATGAGATATCTTTTGCAGCACCATTTTCTATTAATGCGATTATCCCACAAGGAAATTTTACAAGAGCAAATTTATTCAATCTGTATCGTTTTGAAAACTTCCTTTGTACTGTTGTATTAAAGGGCTATGAAGTGAAAAATTATCTTGAATATTCTACTGACCTATGGTTTGACACTACAATGAATGCACAAGGAAATTATTTATTATTAAATAGTGAAGCCCCATCGCCTTATCATAAAGTAAATCTTAAAAATCCATATTATAATTTTGATTCTGCTGCAGGCATAAAATACGAGATAGACCCAACAGCGGAGCGAGGTCATAGAGTGCGAATAATATCAATGGCCAACGGTGATAAGTTTGACCATCAAAAGACATATAAAGTAGTTATGAATTCGTATAGGGCAAATGGTGGCGGAGGGTATCTAACAGAAGGCCTTGGAATAGACAAAAGAGCTATTAATCATAGAATAGTTAGCACATCAAAAAAAGGCTTTAGAGACCTACTGGGAGAATGGCTAAAGAAACAGGGAAAATATTTTAAAGCTGTAAAACTTAATTCGTGGACTATTAACACCTATTAATGGAGAAACAAAACAAAGCTTATATTTTTGCTATTTCGGCTGTAATATTATGGTCAACAGTAGCAACAGCTTTTAAGATAGCTCTGGTAAAATTAGACTTTGTCCAGCTGCTTTTCGTTTCTTCAGCTGTAGCAAGTATAGTTTTATTTTTTATTCTTACACTAGAATCTAAACTCAAAATAGCCTTTTCCATTAGTAAAAAAGAGCTTTTACAAGCAGTATTTCGGGGTGCATTGAATCCTTTTCTTTATTATTTAATCCTTTTTAAAGCTTATGCTATTCTTCCTGCTCAGGAAGCAATGACACTGAATTATATTTGGCCCATAATGCTGGTTTTGTTGGCAGTTCCATTATTAAAACAGAAACTAAAGATAAAGGGATTATTATCGGTGCTTATTAGTTTTTTCGGTGTTATTATTATTGCAACTAAAGGAGATTTTATAAATCTAAAACTAAGTAATTTGTATGGTGATATACTTGCAATTTCAACTTCTATAGTTTGGGCTTATTTTTGGATAGTAAATATAAAATCTAAGATTGATGAAAGTATTAAACTTTTTTACAGTTTTCTGTTTGGATTTATCTTTACAATTCCTGTTGTATTTCTTTTTTCAGACTTTAATATTGAATTCACAGCTAGTCTGGGAGCTGCGGTATATGTTGGTGTTGCAGAAATGGGAATTACATTTTTCTTTTGGCTATATGCTTTAAAACTCTCAAATAGAACTGATAGTGTAAGCCAATTAATATTTCTTTCTCCTTTTCTTTCTTTAATATTTATAAGCACAATTCTACAAGAAGAAATTCATCGAAGTACTTTGTTGGGGTTAGCATTTATTTTGGGAGGAATTTTTCTTAATAAAATGAAAACGAAGAAAAAGATTAAATAAAATAAATAAACGATTAGATATCTACCGAACTCTAATTCTTTGCCCTATTTGTAGTATTGCATTTTGATTAATACCATTATAATAACAAAGTTTACTAACAGTAGTGTGGTATCTACGCGCTATTGCAGACAGCGTATCGCCTTTTTTAACATAACAAACTTTGGCATTTTTATCTGCTTTTATTCTTTTTATATAATCAAAGTTTTCATCAGTAAGAACTACCTTATTGGAGATAAGTTTAGCATTTTCGAAATCAATAATACTCTCCGGGTCGATAGCTTTGCCCAGATATCGTACTTCAAAATGTAGATGGCTTCCTGTTGACCTACCAGTATTACCACCAAGAGCTATTCTTTCTCCGGCTTTTACAATCTGATTTGTATCAACTAAAATTTTAGACAAATGACCATATATTGTCTCCAGTCCATTAGCATGCCTTAGCACTATCACTTTTCCAAAACCTCTTTCATAGGTGGTTATTCGCACCATTCCATCAAAAGCAGCAACTACAGGATCTCCTGTTATTAAATCTATATCAGTACCATAGTGATAGCGATATCTTCTGTATCCAAAATGTGAAGTGATGGGACCAATAACTGGTTGTACAAAGTAGATTTCTTTAATTGAATCTTGTAAAATTAATGGAATAGAATCAAATTCTATTTTTTCGTTTTCCTGTACATAATGTATTTTATTATTATCCCAATTCTTATAAATATCAGCTGCAGGATAAAGATATTTAGAAAGTGAATCGTATAAATTATAAAAGTTAGAGCTTATATCCGTGCTGTCATTTTTACTTTCTATAATTGGTTTTTTATTAGTGGTATTTTGAGCAAAAACATTATAAAAAGATATTATGATTAACAGAATAAATACAACTCTAACTTTCATATGTTTAGTTTTATTAATTTGGTGATATGGAGTCATATAACAAATTAATATTATCGAAGGCTTAACTATCTCTTAAGAATTGACCTGGAAATTTGGCTATTGCCGGAGTTAATAATAATAAAATACAGACCATTTGTAAGTTCTGATATATCAATAATATTATTAGAAATTAAAGTTTCTTTAACCAATTTACCTGATGTGCTATAAATTGATACTGTAGAATTGTTTAATATAGAACTATTAATATAAGCAATACCCGTAGTAGGATTAGGATAAATAGATATATCATTTGTATTTATTGCGTTTTCAATTCCGGCACAATAAATAAAATTAACCAAAACAGAGTCGCTGATACTGCATGAATTTGATGTTACATTTACGCTAAAGTACCTAGCCCCAAAACCTATTCCTGAAGAATCTACTGTAATAGTCTGAGAAGTTGCTCCTGTTGACCAAAGATAACTATCCATTCCGGCTCCAGCATCTAGTATAATTGAATTATTGGCACAAACAACAGTGTCAAGAGGCCAGTTAATTATAGGAGTTTGTTTTACCAAAATTGTATTTGTTCTTTCATCATTAGAAGTGTTCTGGTCACTGGTAAGCAAATGTTTAACGCTAAGAGTTGTATTTCCTATAATATTTAAATTAAGAGGAGTGGTAAATGTAACTAGCTGAGAATCTCCAGCATTTAAATTAAGTGCCATAGACTCCACAATATCAGGATTTGAACCAAATTTATATCTAAAATCAACATTTGTATTGAAAGGAATATTACCATGATTAGTTACATAAGCACTAATGGTTTCACTCTCACCACTACAATAGCTAGTGTTTACGTTAATAGAGCTTATTCCTAAATCTTCAAAACTAAATTCGTCAGCACCAATATCCGGGGTAATACTATTTCGAGAAATACCATCAATATCAATACTTACATTTGGAGTAGTAAGCGAACTTGTTCCTTTCTTGCTAATAGAGCTATATCCATTTATATGCAAATCAGTATTGCTAACAAAGTTAGGGTCATAATTTACAGAATAATAATCCCAATTAGAAGCTGTTCGCCATGCAGATAAGCTTGAAATATTACTGTTATTTTTCCATTTTCCCAAATATCCTAAAGGAAAATAATAGTCATTATTATCAGAAATTAAGAAAGGAAAATTTGTAGACTGATCAATATTCATACAATTTCCTGTACTGGAAATCTTAACAATATTATTTTGGAAGCGAATATTACTAGAGGTTTGTCCATTAATAAACATTCCTGTAGAAGAGCCTCCGGCAAGGTTTATACTGTTGTAATAAATGTTGTGAGAACCAGAGTTACTATAATGAAAAGCATAAGCTCCACTACCCGTAAAACTAATAAAGTTATTAGTTATTAGTCCTGCAAAATTACTACCAATACAGCTTTCCATTCTAATACCAAATCCTTTGACTGCATAAATCTTATTATTCTGTACTTGCAATCCATTTTTTGAATACAGGTTATAAATAGCTCTGAAATCATAATATGATGAACTTGTGCTTATAATATTTCCATTAATAATAGGAGCATTTTGATAATAAAGTGCTATAGTCCAGCGATATTGGTTTGTAAATGTATTGTTTGTAATTACAGCTCCGGCATTTAAACTTGTAGAAGAAGCTCCTTGCATATAAATACCCATACTTCCGTTCTGAAAGACATTATTGTTAAAAGTAATATAAGAAATATTATTTCCTGTATTAGTTCCATAAACTAATGCTGTTGAAAAAGCAGATGAAGAAGTTGAATTATTTTTTATTACGCAATGCTCAAAAGAATTATGATTGCAAACGCCAGCCAACTCTACTACTGTTGAGTTATTGTCGATTCCTGTTCTTTCAAAAGTAATCCATTTAAAACTAATATATTTAGCTGCATTAAGTTTTACTAAATAATTGTTTGATGAAGAGCTGCTTGATGCAGATTGTACTATCACTAAAGAGCTATCATGACTAGCTGATACAAAGCTAATAGTGTTTATTGAGTCAGCGCCACTAATATCATTAATAATAAAATTACCAGTGTAAGTTCCTGAAGCAACATTAAAAATTACAGGACCATTAACTCCACTGGAGTTAAGAGCAGCAACAGCAGCATTAATACTTGCATAATCTGCTCCAGAACCTCCAATTGTCTTTATACCACTGATTTGAGCTAAGGACGTCAATTGTAAAAGAATTAAAATAGAAGAATAGAATAGTTTTTTGTACATAATAATTGAAATTAATTTATAGATAATAAATTTTGTATTTTTATAAAACGACAAAAATAATAAATAAACTGAAAGTAGATTTTATAAAAATTACGAATAATATATTGCCAAAAATAATGTAACTAAAAAACAAAAAGAGGGTATAAAACAGTCTTTAACTTTCAAAAAATAGCTTTAATTAGATTTTTTATTTGTTGTGTTAATGAAAAATTATTGTAATTTTACGGCCTCTGCATTGAGGGTTCGTTTGTTTATTATTATAATATATGTCGCTTAAAAATTATCGTATAAAAAGATTATCTTGGTTACTTGGACTATTTATAGTACTTGGGTTATTTGCCGGTTCTTGTACTAGAGCAAGGTACCGTAGAATGATTAAAAAGCGTAGAACAGGTCATATAAAGAGAAAATCTCATCATAGTACTTATCAGAAGAAACTTCGAAAAAGTACAATTTCTACAAGCTCTAAGTATTATATCAAAAAGCAAAACAAGAACTATCGCCGTAGACCGTGGTACGATAATTAAATAGTTTTTCTAGAGATTCTTCTTAATGTTTTTTTTTATTTTCATGTATAATACATCCCATCATGTTTGGATGATCAATTACGTAATTATTTGAATTAAAACCTCTTAATTTCCATAAAACATAAAAGTCTCCAAATGCTCCAAGAGTAAAAATAATGCCGTAAATTAAAAGATAAAAATTACCCATAACAAAGGATAATATTATTGGAATTATACCCAATGCCACACCAGGAAGTGTTAATGCTAGTTTGTATTTCCAAAGTTTTACTTTATTAGAATAATGACAATAAGGGCTAAAAGTATTTTTAGAAAAACCAAAACTCAAATTTTTAAATTGCCAATTGTCTAAGACTAGGTAAACAATTGCATGAAGAAGTTCATGCAGAATTATTGAAATGATAAAAATGAATATTATTAAAAAAAGTTTTTCTTGCAAAACATTCAACTCCTCAGCGAAGTTTACACTCTGATTCCAGAAAGAATAAAAAATAAGAATAAAAAATGACGAAAAAGGCAAGGCCCATAACAATAGCATGCGACTAGCTTTATTTGAATCATAGCTAATTTCTTTTTCAGCCATATGTTATTATTTTTTAAGTCTGTTCGGATTATCGGATAAAAATGCCCCCCAGCTTCCATATGATTTTTGCTCGACACCCGGTTTTCGTTGATAATAATGACAAACGGCTGTTGCTAAAGCGTCTGTTGCATCGAGAAAATCCGGTATTTCTTTTAGACCTATAGTGCTTTTTAGCATTGCTGCAACTTGCTCCTTTGATGCATTTCCGTTTCCTGTAACAGCTTTTTTAATTTTCTTTGGCTCATATTCAGTATAAGGAATATCTCTAGAGAGTGCTGCAGCTATTGCAACTCCTTGTGCTCTACCAAGTTTTAGCATAGACTGAACATTCTTGCCAAAAAACTGAGCCTCAATAGCCATTTCATCAGGGTGAAACTCTTCGATTAATGAAAGTGTACGTTTAAAAATCTTTTGCAACTTAAGCGCATGATTGCTTAGTTTGTGTAATTTTACCACCCCAAGAGCAAGCATTTCTATTTTGCTTCCCTTTTGATGAATTAATCCATAACCCATAACTGTGGTTCCAGGGTCAATTCCTAATATTATTCTATCTTTACTCAATATTTCTACCTTTAGGTATATGAAGAGAACAAAATTATATAAAACATATAACATTATCATAAGAAGTGTAATTATTATTACATCATTTACATTTCTATACTTTCAATTATTTGTTAAACAGGACTTTAATAACCTTTTAAATGACATCAGTAATATTCTAAATACTAGTAATAATTGGTGGTTAATTATTTTAAGCCTTGCTTTAATGCCGATAAATTGGTCTTTAGAGGCGCTAAAATGGAAACTATTGCTAAAAAACAAAGAAGAAATATCGTTTGGACTTTCCTTAAAAGCAATTTTCAGTGGTGCAAGTATTAGTGCAGTAAGCCCAAACAGAACAGGTGATTATTTCGGAAGAATATTTGTATTAAAAGGAACTAAATTTTGGGAAGGTGTGTTTATTACAATTATTGGTTCATATGCCCAAACAATTACAACACTGCTTTTTGGTGGAATGGCAGTATTTGCCTTTCTGACTCCAGCTCTTGTTTCTAACGAAAATCTGGATTCTAGTCGCTTACTTATTTTTCAATATACTTATGTTATTCTGCTCTCAATTTTTATATTACTCTATTTTAGAATATCACTAATCTCTAAAATGATACCTCCTAAATGGAAAAGAATTCATAAATATGTAAATATTTTTATCAATTATAAATTCAATCAGCTTTTTACGGCGCTTTCAATTAGTATTTTACGATATATAGTTTTTAGCTTTCAGTTTTATTTATTACTTATTGCGGTGGGAATAAATTCCTTTAGCCCATTTGAGGCTTTGCTTTTCACTTCTTCTGTTTTCTTGATAAATACTATACGACCAAGTATAGCATTATTGGAAATTGGAATAAGAGGTTCCGTTGCTATATTTGTATTAAATTTATTCTTATCAGAAACTGAAATAAATCTATATCTCGAAAATGCTGTTCTTCTTGCCTCATCGTTGCTATGGTTAATTAATATTATCCTTCCGGCTATAATTGGACTGTTTTTTATAAAAGATTTGCGTTTTTTTAAATCTAATAATCAATAATGAGCCTTTTAATTTCAATATTAATTCTATTATCTATTGACCTGTATATTATACTTATAGTGGCAATAAGCATTGGGTGGTTCAAAATAAAAGAAACGTCAATCAATAATGATTTACAGGATATAAATACGTTTAGTATTATTATTCCTTTTAAAAATGAAGCAAGCAACTTAACTCCCTTGCTGAAGGACTTATCACAATTAAATTATTCCGTTTCAAATTATGAGATCATTTTTGTAAATGACGATTCTGTTGATGATTCTGTTGAGCTTATCAGTAAATATATTTCTTCGAATAACCTATCTTGGCTTTTGTTATCATCTAGTGGTGGTAAGAAAAAAGCAATAGAAAAAGCCATTAACAAAGCCCAAAATAAATATATTATTAGCATTGACGCAGATTGTAGAATTCCTGATGGTATTCTTAAAGCATATAATACTACTTTAATAAAAAGAGAAACAAAAATGATATCCGGGCCAGTAGCGTTTTATAGTAATAACAGAATTTTCGGGCAATTATTAGAGCTCGAATTTATTAGTTTAATAGGAAGTGGAGCAGGAAGTATTGGTATTGAAAAACCTATTATGATGAATGCTGCAAATATGTTATTCGAACGCAAATTAGCAATTGAAGCTAGCAATAAGGTGTATAATGATAAAACAAAATCTGGTGATGATATCTTTTTAATGCATTTTTTAATTGAGAAATATGGAGCAAACGAAATACAATTTCTAAAAAATAAGGATGCCATTATTAGTACAAAAGCACCAACAAATGTAACAGAACTTATAAAACAAAGAATAAGGTGGACAGCAAAAGCACGCCATTATAAAATCAATTTTACTAGCATTGCGGCACTTATTGTATTATTTCTAAACTTTATTTTTATGATATCTTTCTTTATGATGTTTTTACCGGAATATAGCACATTATTTTTATTTATTTTCATTGTAAAAACCATAATAGACTTACCTTTATTATTCTCTACAGCTTCATTTCTAGGACAGAAAAACAGATTAATATTATTACCATTATTACAATTTATTTACCCATTTTATATTGTTACAACTGCTTTTGCAGGGCTTTTATCTAAAGAAAGCTGGGAAAAATAGAAACAGTAAAGTAAATGATAAATTTACGAATAAAGACATCTACTAATTATACTAGGTCGTGATAGAAAATTGTATGAATAATGCGAATTAATATTACAAATTTGTCGGCTCAGTATAGTACAAAAGTATTTTTAAAATCTAAAAATAAGGTATGAAAACATAAGCAGCTACAACTACAGAAGCTATAGCTAAAACTAAGACTGCTGCTGCTGACATATCCTTTATTCTGCCAATCTCAGTATTATAATTTTCATCAATAAGATTGCAAAGTTTTTCAATAGATGAATTAAATATCTCAGCAGAAATTACTAAGGCAATCATTATCACTATTATAGCTCTTTCAATATTTGAGAGTGGATAATAATAGGCAGCAGATAATGTTACCAACATTGCCAATAAATGCACATAAAAATTGCGTTGAGATTTCATCATCACGCTTAATCCGTTAGCTGCATTTACAAAACTCCATAAGAAGCCTTTGATACCTTTGTTACTTTTGTATTTCAATTTTATATTTTTTATCTAATAAAAATATATTACGGATAATATACTTTAGGAAGTTTCTTAATCTCTTTTATAACACGATATTTAGTCTTTCCTTTATAAAGATATTTTAGCAATCCTAATCCAGAGTATTCTATTGGAGGAGGTGTTGTAGTAAGTCCATCGGAAACTAAGTTCCCATTTTCATCAGGTCTTGAATGTATATATGCTTCTATATAAATAGTATCTCCTTTTTCAAAAGTGTTTTTTCGCATTCTTTCAGTATCCAAAGAATATGTTTTGAATTCCAACTTATTAATGCCAATCCATAAATCTTCGAATTTCAATTTCTCTGATGAGACTTTGGATACCATTTTAAAACTATAGTGTATTGTACTACCACTTTTTGCTCTTCCCCCATACGACTTCTGTTGAGTAGCTTCAAAATTACTGAACGGAACGCTTATAAACCATCCAAAAAGGAATAAAAATATAACGGCTGTAATTTTCATAAAAAATATTTTAAAAAATTTATACTAATTTGAACGTATGGCTTCCACCGGACTCAATCTTGAAGCCAAATATGCAGGAATCATTCCTGCTACAAGACCTATCAAAAGTGATACCATTATACCTAGCACAATATTACCAAAAGACATTATGAGCTCAAAATGAAAACCATAAGTTGCAATTAATACTGCGGCATAAACGATCACCAAACCTATTACCCCCCCAAATAGAGAAAGAAAAACAGATTCGAAAAGAAATTGAAGAAGAATAAAAAAGTTTTTAGCACCAATGGCTTTTTGTATTCCAATTTGATTGGTACGTTCGCGTACACTTACAAACATAATGTTTGCAATGCCAAAACCTCCTACCAGCAAACTAAGACCGCCAATAAACCAGCCTGCAATACCTATTGTTTTAAATATCCCATCAAAATTACTATTTAATTTAGAAATTTCATTAATAGAGAAATCTTCTTCTTCCGAAGGTTTAAGTCTATGAAATGCTCTTAAGGAAGACCTAATCTCATCAGCAATCTGTTCATTTGATATTCCTTTTTTTGCAATAACCATAATAGTTGGATTTATTCTACTGGATCTAAGATTAATAATATTCCTTGCAAAATTTATAGGAACAAGTATTCTAGCATCATGAGATTGGCCAAATAGATCTTCTCCTTGACGTTTAAAAACACCTATAACTGCCACTTTCCTCCCAAAAATCTTAAATTTCTTTCCTATAGGATCTAAATTTTTAAACAGACCTTCGGCTATGTCAATTCCGATAATGGCTACCGGCTTTCCAGATGCACTTTCTAATGCAGAGAAATATCTTCCTTCTTGCATATCAAAATCAAATATATCTTTATATTCCTGTGACGCAGCAATAGTTACGGCATTATCAATTTTTTTATTTCCATATTGTACAGTTTTGGGGGTGCTGACCATAAAACCAACGCTATTGGCGTATTTCATTTTTTTTCTAAGATAATCAGCATCTTTGATATTAGGTTCTGGTCGTTGGTAATATTTCCACCATGGGTAATCTCCAAAAATCCAAGGCCATTTCTGAACGTACATAATATTGTTCCCCAAACTATTAATAGAAGAACGAATCTTGAATTCTAGAGAATCTATTAATGTAAATACAGAAATAACTGAAAATATACCAATCGTAATTCCTAATAACGACAGAGTTGTTTGCAATTTATTTGATAATAAACTATTAATAGCAAATAAATAACTTTCCCTAATTAACTTTAATAATATCATTAATTTTCTGGCTTTAGTTGTACTTTTGCCAATAAAGGTTGATGGTCAGAATATTTAAAACCATTAGAAATATTGTGTATTTCAAGTCCTTTTACATTTGGTGAAAGTAGAAAAAAATCTATTACTGTCGTAAGTGTTTCTCCAACGGTATAAGATGTTGAGTCTCTTCTGTTTGTTGGCTGCTTATTATCGTAGAACCACGTCCAGCCTTTAGGCATTAAATCAGATGAAATATCCAATCTGCTATTATTATCCATTATATCTTTATCAAAATCCGGTTTAAAATCAGGAGCACATTGATTCCAGTCACCACCAACTATTATATAATTGCCTTTATCATACTCTTTTGTTACAAATTTTTTAATCTGTTTCATTTGAGCAATACGAAGTCCGCCATCATCGTAGGCAGAGTTGTGAGTATTAATAATTAAAAGATATTTACCATTATTCAAATTGTAACGATTAACGAGAAAACATCTATCTAACATAAATAATGATTTTGGCCAAGCGAAATTTCCAATATAAGAATGACGAACTGATTGTTGTGGGACATACTTTCCCAATGTCAGTAAGCCACTATTAACAGCACCCATGGGTTTAAAAATGGGAATAGGAACATAAGGAACAAGGTAATTAGTGCCGAAATCAGCATGATAATCTTTAAACATATTACATAATGTATCGGCTTGGTTGGTAAAATATGAACGTGTTGAAGATTTATCCACCTCTTGAAATAGCATAAAATCCACCTTTGGCATTTTCTTAATTTCATCCTTCACGCCTTGAATATTTTTAAAAACAACTTTTGACTCAGGATAAACTTTTGTGCCTCCACTATAGAAAAAATCCATTTCTTTATTTAGCCCGCAATAACCTAAATTCCATGAGAGAAATGATAATTCCATACTATCGCTAAGAGTGCTTGTAGTTTGATTGTCATTTTTAAAAACAAGGGTTTCAGAATCTGGACTATAGTCATTTATACTAATATAACCAACAAAAAACACAAACGCTAGAATTAATACTATAATTAACCACAAAAGGGATTTCAAAAGTTTTTTCATAATGGAAATATTTATATTAATAATGCTACAAAGTTATAAATCAATTTGTAGTTGTCAATAAAATAATTAGTTTTGTATGATATTTATTTAAAATCCAGGTTATGAAAAGAAGTTTACTCACATTTGCTTTGCTTATTTTATTAAGCATAATTAGTATTAATACATTTGCTCAAGCTGATACAACAAAAACTACAAAAAGGGATAAAGATTTAAAAAAAGGCTTTAGTTTTGGAGGAGTTCCTGCTCTTGCTTATGATTCTGACTTAGGATTTCTTTATGGAATAATATTTAATTTATATCACTATGGTGATGGTTCAAATTATCCAAATTATAATCATTCATTATATATGGAGTGGAGTCGTACAACAAAGGGAAGTGGTAAGAATATTTTGGAATATGACAACAGGACATTAATTCCTAATGGTAGAATGAAGATAGAGCTAAGTTATCTTACAGAGCAGGCTTTAGACTTTTATGGTTTTAATGGGTATCATTCTTATTATAATGCTCAATATCTTGACAAAACAAGCCCGGATTATATTTCTCGGTTGTATTATCGTCATGATAGAAAGTTGTTGCGATTTAAAACTGACTTTCAAGGAAAATTAGTAGGTAAAAATTTAAGATGGTTTGCAGGCTTTTCTTATTATAATATCAAAATAGGTTCTGTGAATATAGATAAACTTAATGATGGAAGAGATGCCGAAGAAATGTTACCAGATACTGCTTCTCTTTACGATAAATATGTAGAATGGGGAGTTTTAAAGTCTAGCCAAGTAAATGGAGGGAATACAAATCTATTAAAGTTCGGTGCTGTTTATGATACCAGAGATAATGAAGCTAGTCCAAATAGAGGTATTTGGTCAGAGGTCATGTTAATAACAGCTCCCGGTTTTATAGGAAACAAATATAGTTATACTAAGATTTCTTTAACTCATCGTCAATATTTTACACTTTATCCTAAGAAAGTAGTTTTTGCATATCGTTTAAACTATCAGGGATTAATAGGTGGTGAGATACCATTTTATATGATGCCTTTTTATTTCCGTTCTAAAGATGTTAAGGATGGTTTAGGTGGTTCTAAAACCCTAAGAGGTATTTTACGAAATAGGGTTGTCGGCGATGGTGCTATTTTGGGTAATATGGAGTTGAGATATAAGTTCCTTAATACAAGAGTATTTAATCAAAATTTCTCAATTACTTTAAGTGCTTTTATGGACGCAGCCAGAATAATTCAATTCCATGAAGTGGACACTACTGGTGTAACGGCATCTTATGGTAAAACAAGAGAAGAAAACATTAAAGAATTAAACTATCAAGATGAATCTTTCCATGTTAGCTATGGAGGTGGCCTTCATTTTGCTATAAATCATAATTTTATTATTGCAGTAGATTATGGATTAGCAGGTAACCCGCTGGATGGTAGTAGGGGTCTTTATATTGGTTTGAATTATATTTTCTAAAATATTACCTTACTTAACAATTGATGTAATAAAAAACCGCTTTGAAATTCTTCAAAGCGGTTTTTGATGTATTATAAACCCGTATTATTTGTCATTATAAATTAGCACCTCGCTTATTTGACTGTATCTCAATAAATTAATAAGTGCATATTAAATTCTTATAATACTATAATCTAGGTACTACTTGATTTTATCTTTGTACATCTGCTGTGTTGCAAAACCTTTGAAATATAAGGATATGTTTATCGGTTTTGACTCTTAGCATTTACACAAAACTAAAACCATAAATAATCCGGATTAAGCACCTAAAGTTGCTACCATAACAGCTTTAATAGTATGTAATCTATTTTCTGCTTCGTCGAAAACAATACTAGCTTCTGATTCAAAAACTTCTTCGGTAACTTCCATAGCATCAATTCCAAACTTTTGATAAATTTCTTCACCAACTTTGGTATCACGGTTATGGAATGCTGGTAGGCAATGCATAAATTTAGCATTTGGATTATTAGTAGCATCCATAGCGGCTTTATTAACTTGGTAAGGCTTTAATAATTCTATACGCTCTTTCCAAACTTCATCAGGTTCGCCCATACTTACCCAAACGTCAGTATAAAGGAAATCACAACCTTTAACACCTTCCGCTACATTATCAGTAATAGTAATTATAGCACCTGTTTCTTTAGCAATCTCTCTGGCTTGAGCAACTAATTCGTCAGAAGGTTGAACTTCTTTAGGAGCCACAGCACGGAAATCCATACCCATTTTAGCAGCTCCTATCATCAATGAATTACCCATATTATTACGAGCATCACCCAAATAAGCAAAGCTAACTTTATGTAAAGGTTTATCACTATGTTCCATCATAGTAAGGAAATCCGCTAATATTTGAGTAGGGTGAAATTCATTTGTTAAACCATTCCATACAGGTACACCAGCATAAGCTCCTAATTCTTCAACTATTTCCTGACCAAAGCCTCGATATTCAATGCCATCATACATTCTTCCAAGAACACGTGCAGTATCTTTCATAGTTTCTTTTGTTCCAATCTGAGAACCAGAAGGTCCTAAGTAAGTAACATTACCACCTTGGTCGTGTACGGCAGTTTCAAAAGCACAGCGTGTTCTAGTAGATGATTTCTCAAAAATGAGTGCAATATTCTTGCCTTTAAGCATTTGTTGCTCCGTTCCTGCATATTTAGCTTTTTTAAGATTCATTGCTAAATCCAGCATAAATTTTATTTCTTTAGGAGTGAAGTCTAATAGCTTCAAAAAATTCCTGTTTTTAATGTTGTAAGCCATGTCTATTAAGGGTTTTAATGTTCTACACAAAAGTAGATATATTTATGTTTATTTTAATGAAATTCTTGTTCCTGCATTTTCTTTTTTTAGTAATCTGGCATCAGTAATAACAGTTTCTTTGCCTCCATTCTCCACAAACTCAATTCCTGCTCTTACTTTCGGTGCCATGCTTCCTTCTGTAAACTGTTTATCTTCAAGATGTTTTTTCATTTCTTCAACATTTACAAAATGTAATTTCTCCTGTTTTGATGTATTAAAATTAATATACACATAAGGAATATCCGTAAGAATAAAGAAAGCATCAGCCTTGATTGAAGTTGCTAATTTTGATGAAGCTAAATCTTTATCAATAACAGCGTCAATACCTTCCAATTTACCGTTCTTTTTATGGAATGCCGGAATTCCACCACCACCAACAGTGATAACTATATTGCCTTCACGAGCTAATTTCTCAACAATTTCCCAGTTGCTGATTTCTTTAGGTTTTGGTGATGCCACAACTCTACGGAAACCTCTTCCCCGTGGGTCTTCTTGAAACTCCCAACCTTGATCTTCCATGTGGTCTATTTCTTCTTGTGTATAATATGGGCCAACTGGTTTTGTAGGATTCTTAAATGCCGGATCATTCTCGTCAACAATAACTTGTGTAATAATAGTAATAATATTCTTTTTAATTCCTCTCTCAAAAAGTACATTTCTCATTTGTTGCTCTATCATATAACCTATAGAACCTTGAGTTTCAGCTACGCAAATGTCCATAGGTTGTTTTGGTATATCAAATACTTTAAAACCAGCTTCATGTTGTAACATTACATTGCCTACTTGAGGGCCATTACCGTGACCTATTACTAAATTATAACCTTGGTCTAATAAATCTGCAACATCCTCACACGCCTCAAATATATTTGCTTCTTGCTCTGAGATAGTTCCTTTCTGACCACTTTTTAAGAGGGCATTTCCTCCAAGAGCTACTACTGCTAACCTGTTCATATTAAATACTTTAAATTATTAATAATTCGATTATATAAGGCGGATAAAAGAAAAATATTATTATTAAATAGTTTAATGAAATGTTGAAATACAATTATTATTAAATAATATTTAAACCCTTTAGCCTAATCATTTATTATGTCAAATTTAAATGATAAATAAATAATGAGCCAAATTCATCGAAAAGGGGGGCAAAGCTAATAATATTTATTTATAAAAATGATTTATCATTACCATAGATTTTCTACTTTTGTAGACGACAAAAATCATTATTGGAATACTATTATATATTATTGTTAATTATCTATTATATGATTTTGTACGTTAACCATGTTCTGTCTGCGACAAACAGACGAGGAGATTTTAAATCTTACTTATGAGAAGAAAGTTTCTTACAAACCTAATACTCTTAGTTTTCCTTAACTTCTTAATAAAACCTTTTTGGGTTTTTGGTATTGATATGGGAGTGCAGAATAGTGTAGGTCCTTCTGAATATGGGTTTTACTTTACTATTTTAAATTTTGCTTTTATTTTTCAAATATTATTGGATATGGGTATCACCAATTTCAATAATAGGAATATTGCTCAAAACAATCACTTATTAAGTAAGCATTTTAGTAGTATCATTATACTTAGATTTGTTTTTTCAATAATATATTTGTCTGTAATACTTGGTTTAGGCAAATTAATGAACTACGATTCAAGGCAGATGTATTTTTTGATGATTATTGGTTTTAATCAGTTTTTATTAAGTCTGATTTTATATCTTAGGTCAAATATCTCAGCTTTATTACTTTTTAAGGTTGATAGTTTCATTTCTGTTTTAGATCGCTTATTGATGATTATTATTTGTGCTATCCTGCTTTGGGGAGGTGTTACAAATACCAATTTTCAAATTAGCTGGTTTATTTACGCACAAACATTTTCTTATCTGCTCACAGCATTAATAGCTTTTCTTGTGTTGCTTAAACGAATGGAATTTAAAGGTTTAAATTGGAATACTACTTTCTTTATTTTTATTATTAAAAAGAGTTTTCCATATGCCACTCTTATATTACTGATGGGCTTATATGGAAGAATTGACACCGTCCTTATAGAGAGATTGCTGCCTAATGGAGATCTACAATCCGGAATTTATGCTTCTGCTTTTCGTCTTTTGGATGTAGCAAATAATATGTCAGGGGTGTTATTTGCAGCACTATTGCTGCCTTTATTTGCTAAAATGATTAGTAAAAAAGAAGATTTAAACCGACTTGTGAAATTAGGATTTACTCTTTTATTTATTTTATCTACAGCAGTGGCAATAGCATCATTTTTCTATGGTGAAGCTATAATGAATTTCCTGTATCATAGGCATATATCCGAAACAGAAGTGGAATATGCTATTAGGATGCAAGAAACAGCAACAATTTTCAGATTATTGATGTTTGTGTATGTTTTTACTTCATCGACTTATATTTTTGGTACTCTGCTAACTGCTAATGGAAGCATGAAAACTCTTAATATTATTGCTCTAATTGGTGTTATTATTAGTCTAATTGTTAATTTTAGTTTAATTCCACGAATTGAAGCAATAGGCTCAGCATGGGCTAATCTTAGTGCACAGAGCATTACGGCTTTACTTCAGTTGGGCTATGCTTTTTATTTGCTTCCTATTTCTTTTGATAAAAAATATATTACTAAATTAATTCTCTATGTAGCAATAACATTTACTTTATCGTGGATTTCAAGTATTCTTCCATTTCAATGGCAAATTAATTTAGGACTATTAATAATAATGACTACTATTGTTGCCTTTTTACTTAAATTATTAGATTTGAAATCATTTTTCTTAATCATTAAAAACGAAGAGTAAATAATCCTAAATGACAAATTCTAGCACAAAGTTAAACGATCTGTGGTTAAAATCGGCAGCACTAGGTAGCTTATGGGCATCTAATGAAATTATTTTAGGAAGCTTTCTTCATAATATCCGCTTACCTTTGAGTGGTACTATTATGTCTTTTTTTAGTGTAGTATTTATAATTGCATTTATTAGCAGGTGGCCGACAAAAGGACTTATAGTTCGGGCAGGACTTATTGCGGCACTTATGAAATCAATGGCTCCCAGTGCCATTATTTTGGGACCAATGATTGGAATAATTGTAGAAGCACTAATACTGGAAGCATTTTTTAGACTATCAAAAGGAAAAACGTATTTAATGTTTATTGGTGGAAGTTTAGCTGTTTCTGAAGTCCTTTTTCAAAAAGTCGGAACATTAATTGTTTCCTTTGGCTGGGATATTGTAAAAATATTAGAGTCATTATATAACTTTGTAGATAAGCAACTTGTAGGAGTTGCAATAAATGGAAATACTGCGTTGATTTTGCTATTAGCAATATATTTTTTAATCGGTATCTTGGCGACATATATTGGTAAAAAAGCCGGGAAATTAAGTTGCAAATTAGAGCGTGATATTGCAGCAGTTCCTATCTTTATTCAAAAAAAGAATAAAGCCATATTTAATCAGGAACAAGATAATGTTTATTCTTGGTGGTTGCTATTAGCACATATTTTAGTATTTATTCTTGGGCTATATTTAATTAACTCTCTCAAATGGTATTTCGCTTTACTTTATGTAAGTATTTATTTCATTATTATATCATTATGGTATAAAAAGGCTTTCTCTCATTTAAAAAGATTTAGTTTTTGGGTTGTTTTTATTATTATAACTTTATTAGCAGGTTTGTTGTTTAACCATCAAAGCACAGGAGAATATTTTAGTCTCGAAGGTTTGCTGATAGGTATAAAAATGAATATAAGAGCAGCTTTGGTTGTGGTTTCTTTTGCAGCTATCGGTAAGGAGTTAAAAAGTCCGGTTATTAAGGCTATACTCTACCAAAGAGGAATGCAAAATTTTTATAGAGCTTTAAGTCTTGCTTTCGGCATTCTCCCTGAAAGTTTAAAAGCTTTTCCATCAGCAAAAGAGATGCTTAGTTCTCCTGTTAATCTTATTGCTAAATTGCTTCTCTATGCTGAGAACTTAATAGCGGAGCTGGAAAGACGCGATAAAGCTCTTGTTCCTGTTATTATTATCAGTGGTAATATTCAAGAAGGAAAAACAACTTTTGTACAGAAGGTTGTTAATAGGCTCGATAGAAAGAATATTGCTTTAAATGGGTTTTTAAGTAAAGTAATATACTCTGGTAATAATAGAATTGGTTATAGATTAAAACCTATAAATTCCACTTATGAAGAAGTATTGTGTAAAATGGAAGAAGAAAAGGGCTGGATTCGTCAAGGAAAGTTTTACTTTAATCCTGAGGTAATAAATAGGGGAAATGATATTCTTAATGCTATCGATAGCACCACTCAACTTACAATAATTGATGAAATTGGTCCTTTAGAGTCTAAATCTAAAGGTTGGGCGCCGGCTATTCAACGTATTAGTGAAGAAGCTATTAGTCCTATGTTATGGGTAGTAAGAGAATCATTAGTAAAAAAAATAAGTAGAAAATGGCCTGTTGGTAATATTTATTTCTTTCGTCTTTCTGATGATTTACCTGCCTTAGATGTAGAAAATATGGTTATCCATATTATTGAAGATTGGAAAAAAAATAAATAATATTATTATTGTTCGATAATAATTTAAAATGAATTTCTATATTTTATAATCAATTAAATATAAATACGATACGTATTTTTAAAACTTTGCTTTTCGAAAGCAAACCTTCTAACAAATAAGGAAGCTTGCATCAACTCATCATAGGTCTTCTGCTGTGTGAACTTTTTAAAAGCTTTATAGTCGTTATAGCCCTTTTCAAATCCATAAATGGTCATGGGATTTACATAATAATCCAGGCATTGCACCATTTACTTCTCGCAAAGATGTGCATTTGATAAAAGAACTAAATAACATATTTATCAAATGGTTTTTAGGTTTAAACTTCTTTACATAACGGTCTGAATGGTGTTTTTTTGTGCTTGTGGTGATAATAATTTGGGCTACTCCTTGAATTTTTTTGCCATAAAAGTGTTGAAAACGAAAAAAATACTACTTTTACAAAATAATCTTATATAAAGAGATATATATCAGTATATATATTGGGCAGGTTTTATTTATATTGTTGATCATGACAAGAAAAATATTTATAATATTATTTATAATAGCGCCTCTGTTCATAAAAGCACAATATCCGGC
>Ga0256842_1000308_pt1 | contig 43009 bp, 30 predicted proteins | sample 4559240metaG_FD_185973 | JGI IMG/M metagenome (GOLD analysis project Ga0256842, IMG submission 185973) | Hydrothermal vent microbial communities from Guaymas Basin, Mexico - 4559-240 | ecosystem: Environmental > Aquatic > Marine > Hydrothermal vents | place: Mexico: Guaymas Basin | collected...
TAGAATTAAAATATTCTGTAAATTAGCAGCTCACAAAAACCGTTAAAAGGGCTTTTAGGGTGTTAATTCTGAGTATTATTGGGGTTAATGCGTGGACTCCCGTTACCGCCAATGCAAAAAACAATCCCAAAGCAAAATGACAGTATAAATTAAAAGTAAGTTTTTTATGCGATTGTGAATAATATTTTAAATATATGTTGCAACATATAATGTTTTAACATATATTTGCACCGATATTTATTTTTACAAACATTTAAAGTATTTAAAATGAAGAAAACAGTAATGATTTTAGCACATCCAAATTTGGATAATTCTATTGCAAACAAAATAATTGCAGAAGAAGTAAATAAATTAGACAATGTTGAAGTGCGTGATATTGCAAAACTTTATCCCGACTTTAATATTGATGCCAAAGCAGAACAAGAAGCGTTACTAAATGCCGATAGAATTATTTTTCAATATCCTTTATATTGGTATAATATGCCACCGGTTTTAAAACAATGGTTCGACCAAGTTTTAACTTACGGTTTCGCTTATGGTGAAGGAACTTACAATTTGGAAGGAAAGGAAATGATGGCTTCCGTTACCACTGGCGCCCCCACAGAAGGATATGCAGGAGACGTTTTAGAATCTAAAATATTGTTTAATATGGAAGGAACAGCTGGATTTTGTAAAATGAAATATTTAAAACCCATAGTTTTACACGGAATGATGGCTATGCCCGGAATGGATACTGCACCACTTATTTTCTCAGCAAAAGAGCATACTAAAAAAATTATAGAAATAATCAATAAATAATAATATGAAAACATTAAAAATTACATTTATAGGTATTCTTATATTAAGCGTTTTTTCTTGCAACAACACAAAAGAAAAGACAAAGGATAACAGTTCCGACAAAAAAACAGAAAATGTCAAGGCTGAAAAAATAAGTTATCAAATTGATACAGAAGAATCAGTTGTGCATTGGAAAGGGAGCATGGTTGGAGTATATGCTCACGAAGGAGACTTGAAATTCAAATCAGGAAAACTTACATTAATTAATGATAAACTTGCAGAAGGAGAATTTTTGATAGATATGAATTCTATGATTACAACAGATGATGACGCTTTGTATAAAATGGCACCAAGAGAAAAGTTAATTGGGCACTTAAAAACTGCTGATTTTTTTGATACTGAAAATTTTCCTGTCGCAACATTTACAATAACAGAAGGAAAAGGTACTGAATTTTCTGGAAATTTGACAATCAAAGGAAAAACAAATAAAGAGAAATTAACAGATATTAAAATTAACGGAAATAAATTGTCAGGGATATTAACTTTCGATAGACAAAAATATGATGTAACTTATAAAAACACAATGAACGATATGGTTTTGTCAGATGAGATTGAACTGAAAATTGAAATCACAACTAAATAAAATGAATAAAATTAAGATAGAAATGTTTTATACGCTTACATGCCCAAATTGTAAAACTTTAAAGCAAATTCTCAAAGATGTTTTACCGGAATTTGTAGATAAGTTTGAATTGAAGACAACATTGGCAAATGGGCCTATTGGCATGGTAAGAACAATGAAATTAGGAATACATGCAGTACCAACGCTTTTGATAAATAATGAAATAGTATTTAGAAGCGTTCCTACAAAGCAAGAATTAATCAATAAACTCAATACTTATTAATAAATTAAATTTTAAAATAATGGAAACAAAGAAAAAATTAAGATGTCCTCTTGGCGTTCCGGGAGGAATTATTGCAGCCTTAATAGGCTTAGTCGGAATCGTGTGGAATATTATAAACTATGATGCATTTAATCTACTCATTTCAATTGCTTTACTGATGTTGGCAATGCCATTTGTACGCGTTACAATGATGATTCACGGAGCAAACGACAGATTAGATGCACTGGAACAAAAAATAAAATAATTATTAACCGCTGATTATATATCAGTATAAATTAAATATTGTGGAAAATCCAATTATTGCCCAAAAGGCACCTTATGTATTAGATTTAGAAGCCAGAACTTATTATTGGTGTTCTTGTGGAAAAAGCAATAAACAACCTTTTTGCGACGGCTCGCATAAAGGCACTAAATTTGTCCCTGAAAAAGTAGAAATAGTTGAAACTAAAAAAGTGGCACTTTGTGGATGTAAACATTCGAAAAACGGAGCATATTGTGATGGAGCTCATGCAAAATTATAAATTTAATTTTTTTATAAATTGAAAAACAAGAGGGATAAGTTACCCACATTTTACATACCTCACGGAGGTGGCCCATGGCATGTTATGAATGATGCCTTTGGCGACCCGGTGGGTTATGGTAAATTAAAAGAATACCTTGAAAACCTTGGACAGCAATTCAGTCAAAAGATAAAAGCAATTCTTGTTATTTCTGCCCATTGGGAAGAGGATTTACCAACTGTTCATTTCGGTTCAAATCTGCCTTTACTGTATGATTATTATGGCTTCCCGGAATCAACATATCATTTAGACTGGCCGGCTCTCGGTAATCCCGAATTGGCTGAACGGATTGAAAATCTAATTCAAGCAAACTATTTTACAACAAAAAGAGAATACAAACGCGGCTTTGACCATGGCACATTTGTGCCTTTAATGATTGCTTTTCCTAAACCTGAAATTCCTGTTGTTCAACTTTCGTTAGTAAAAACGCTTGACCCTGAAACGCATATAAAGTTGGGCAAAGCACTTGAACCTTTACGAAATGAAGGGGTATTGATTATTGGCTCAGGTATGAGTTATCACAATATGCACGGTTTTATATCGGGAGGCATAAGTGCAATTGAAAATGCCGAGAAGTTTGACGGTTGGCTTAAAAAAGCAGTACTAAACCCCAATATAAATGAAAGGAGTACTGCTCTAATAAATTGGCAAAAAGCACCTGCTGCACAGGAATGTCATCCAAGAAGTGAGCATTTAGCACCTTTGTTTGTGATAGCAGGAGCTGCCGGAAGTGATATCGGAATAATTGATTACGCAGGGACACTGATGGGCGTTAAAATATCAGGATATAAATTTGGAAAATATGAATAACATGTGGAATGAACGATATGCACAAAAGGAATATGTGTATGGCAAAGAACCCAATGAGTTTTTTAAACAGGAATTATTAAAACACAAGGCTGGGAAAATTTTATTACCTGCAGAAGGAGAAGGACGTAATGCAGTATATGCTGCAAAATTGGGCTGGGATGTTTATGCTTTTGACAGCAGTTCGGAGGCCATAAAAAAAGCTGAACAATTAGCTTCTGAGAACAAAGTGGAAATCAAATATATACTATCCTCTTTTGAGAATTCCGATTATCCAAATGCTTTTTTCGACCTAATAGGTTTGTTTTATGTTCATACTTTCTCAAGAGATGTAAATCATAAAAAACTTATTCGTTTTTTAAAACCAAAAGGGACTGTTATTTTGGAGGGATTTTCTAAAGAGCAAATTAATAACAATACAGGGGGACCACGTAAAATTGAAATGCTGTTTTCCGAAGAAGAACTTCAAAGTGATTTTGTCAAATTAACAGAATTAAAAATAAAAAAGGAAGAACTTTATCTAAATGAGGGAAAACACCATCAGGGAAAAGCTTCTGTGATCAGATTAACAGGATGGAAATGAAAAAATATAATCTCGTAGCCGTCTCAATTCTAAACACTTTGTTATTAATCTTTTTTATCAATGCTTAATATCAATTAAATTTAATAATCACTAAAACATGAAGATTGAAGACGAATTAAAAGGACGGTTTCGAAACGAATATCATAAGGGATTGATAAACCTAACTTATACAGCTAAACACTTGAGTTATGAATTCTATCAATCACTAAAAAAACACGGTCTTGCAGAACAGCAATATAATGTTTTGAGAATATTAAGTGGTTTTCGTTCCGAAGCACCTCTTTCCATTAGTTTTATAAAAGAACGCATGCTTGACAAAGACTCGGATGTCAGCCGAATTGTTGACAGATTGGTTCAGAAAAGTTTTGTTAATCGAATAGAAAACCCCGAAGATAGACGACAAAAATCAGTTGAAATAACAGTAAAAGGATTGGAACTCCTTGATAAAATGTTTAGTTGCGAACTGAAAGTAGACACCTTACTTAGCAATTTAACGACAGAAGAAGTTAAAGAATTGAACAGATTATTGGATAAAATCAGAGAAAAGAAATAATAATGCACAGGCGGAACACCTAAGCATATAAAAACTCCGTAGTGCGTAGCACCTACGGTTTTTATATGCATTGTTGAACGACACCTACTTCGGTAAATACTCAGTATTAGCGGTATCAGATAGTTGCAGAGATATGTAATTCTAATAAATTGATGGGATTTGTAATTTTAGTACTCAATGTAATATTGGCACCTAATCTTAGTTCTATTTTCAAGTTTTTGCTCATTAAAAGCATTTTTGTTATTCAATATTCCTTTTTACTATTGTTATTTGTTGCTAATTTTGATTAAAAGACATAATTTTCCTATTACGCCAAATCTAGCGTTTACTCAAATATTCATATTTTGCCAGCACCACTACGCTACTTTTATCAAAGGCGAAGCTCTGCTTTTGGCTCTGGGTCTATCCTTAGATTCAATAACAATCATTCTTCCCCCGCAATGTCTGCATATTCCAACTTCCACATTATGAATCAGTTTAAGAAGCTCAACCACCAAAATAGTTTTTGGTTTTTGATAAGCTGGAAGCTCAAAATACTCAAAAAGTTTTTCCAACATAGGCGTTTTATACCAATTTGGTATCAAAATACGCTATAAATAAATTGGAATATATTTTCCTATTAGAAGGCAAAAATTATTTGCATAAAAGCCTGTACTGAGCATGTCGAAGTATAGCTATGGAAATAATTTTTAACGCAGTAATAGGGAAATATAAACGATTTATATGGCGTGTTTTGGTATTAATGCGTAAACTCCTGTTATAACCAATAAAAAGCCTAATTTTATGAAAACAACATCATGGTTTCAATTACCACAAACCTTAATGTAAAAATCAATAATTCAAGAAATGTTTATTATAAGAGAACGCCAAACATCATAAAGCAAATCGTTGGTTCAGAAACTGATATCAATGCAAATTAATTAATAAAATCACCTCCATTTACGCAGTAAATAGCAGAATCGCAATGATTATACATAATGCGTTTGCCCTGGCATGAAAAAACATTATTGATTTTAATAAGATTATAATCAATATATTTACTAAATTAGCAGAATAAAGTAATATGTCAGTCATTTAATTAAATCTAATCTCAAAAAATTAATTATTATGAACGCAGAACAAGAAGATACAAAGACAGTAAAGGTTTTTTCAGGAACAGAATTAGAGGTAAACCTTCTTAAGGGATTATTAGACCAGATAGGAGTATCGGGGCTAATACAAAATGAGTCTAAATCGGGAATATTATCAGGATTTCTTGGTGGTGTACAGGATGTTGTAGATTTCTATATTCAGGAGGCAGATATGGAAAAATCAGCAGCAACTATTAAAGAGTTCACTGAACAAAATAAATGATAATTCAATAATATTTCGGAGACTAATTACTTAGCTTAATTTGAATATTTTATTACGTTAGACACTTATTATAAGGGTGGAGCTATGAAAGTAGTATGGACCTGTTTTGGCGTAATTTTTGCTTACTGAGTGATTTTGCTTTTCTAAAAGCAAAATTGTATCGAAGTACCCGCAAAAATTATGACAAAATAATTAATCTATACATCATATTATCAGTTATATACCTACACTGATTAGTAACTAATTATGAATGAAAGATTATTGCAAAATAGAAAGATAATATGAAAATAGCCCTATTAATAGCCATTCTTATACTAACAGTGATAGGAGCCAAGGCTCAAAAAGTATTTTCTGTGGATCACGATTATCAGGCCGACGTAAAAGTGTTTGTGGTGGATCATGATTATCAAGCCGATTTATTGGTATATAAAGTTGATGCAGACTATCAGGCTGGCGATAATGATGGCAAATGGTTCTTTACCAAAACGGACTATCAGGCTGATAAAAAAATATATTTTGTAGGCCACGATTACCAATCCGACCTAAAAATATTCTTCGTCAAAAACGGCTATCAAGCCGGCTGGAAAAAGAATGCTAAGAAACATTTGATGTATTAAAACAAATAATATGCGACCTATTCTAGGTCGTAAGAAACTCGCTCTATAATTCTATAAATATGTTATCCCTTCGGGATAAATAATTATTTTAAGTGAAACCAATGGCTATAAAATGCATTTATGTATTAGTCTGAAAGAGTTTAAAAACGAAAATACAAGATAAAACATAATACTATCAAACATATTAGTGACCCAGAAAGGGTCAAATATTTATAACGCTAAATAATGAAATTATTAGCCACGACCCCGAAGGTGGTCGCATAAAAAATCAAATAACATTCGACCTGTTTTAGATTTTAAAAATAGGTGACTTTAACCACGGGTATAATCTATCGCTAGAGATTTAAAAGCCACTCACCAAAAAGCAAAAATCCCCCATATACAAAATCATATATAGGGGATTGATACCAAATTGGTATGAGTTATTATTTATATCCAAACACCTTATTCAAGTATTACTTTTTCCAACAGAAAGCCATCCGTTGTAATAATTTTCAATAGATATACTCCATATGAATTAGAACTAAGGTCAATAACAATATCTTTGCTATTATTAGAGTTCTTATATTCATTTATCAGTTGCCCTTGGATAGTCATTACTTCAATATTTATAATGTTTTCTCCGCTAACATTGATTATACCCTTCGTTGGATTAGGAAAAATTGAAATAGAACTTTTATTATTAGAATTTTCTATTCCAACACTACCAAAGTAATAGTTTGCTGAGCTACTACTACATCCATTGCTATTGGTAACTTTTACATAATAGTTACCATTATTATTGGCGATATAATAATAATTTGTTGCTCCACTAATTGCGCTATTTGAATAGTACCATTGATTATTAGTGCTACTTGAAGAGAACAGGGTATCAAAAGACCTGCTAATAGTTGGTGTTGTAGGAGTATTATTAATCGTTACGCCATAGCTGTTTGAGTATGGGCCAGAACCACAATTATTTGTTGCAGAAACTGTAATATTGCTTTGCCCTATAAATTGATTATCCCAATCAATTATCACGGATGTTCCGTTTCCTGAAATACTACCAGCATTAGAGGGGTTGAGGTTCCAATTATAAGTTGTTGCATAGGTTGTTGGATTAATACTATAGCTTGAATTGGAACTGTTTTTACATAAACTATTGGGTCCCGAAGGAGTAGCTGTTGTGCCGGGTATATCATTAATATCTACATTTAGTGCAGTTGATAAAGTACCATTACCACAGCTATTTGTTCCCATAACAGTAATTGTAGAACTTCCTGTAAATGTATTATTCCAGTCAACATTAGCCGTTATTCCAGTATTAGTAATAACACCTGCCGCTGTAGGGTTTAATGCCCATTGGTAGGTAGTTGCATTAGGAATAGTAGTAGTATTATATGTTGTGTTTATAGGATTTACACATAATGCGCTTGTTCCTATAGGAGTAGATGCCGCAACGGGTGCAGAGCCTACATTTATAACTATTGAATCAGAATTTAATCCATTTCCGCAAGTATTTGTTCCTTTTACTTTTACATATGCTGCTCCATAATATGTACTAGCCCAAGTAACTATAGCATTGGCGGTGTTTCCACTAATTGTTCCTGCTGTTGATGGTGTTAATGTCCAAATATAATTAAGAGCTGAAGTGGAACCACTTGTCAAATAATTAGATACAGATGTACTATTTGTACAAACAGAAGAAGGTCCTGTAGGCATAACAGCCTGAGAAGGGGATGGGTTCACAGTAATAACTTGACTTGCGGTATCGGTTGTTGTTCCGTTGCTAGCAATAAGCATTATTGTATAACTTCCTACTGTATTAAATGTTTTAGTTAAATTCTGTGAGCTTGAAATTACAGCTCCATTTTCCTTCCAAGTGTACGAAGTTGCGTTTAATGATGTATTTGTAAATGTAGTTTGAACCCCTGTACATAATGTTGATGAAGGAAAGCTAAAAGAAGCAGTTAATGTAGTTGAAGTAGAGCCTGATATGCTAATGTCATCAATAAAAAGATTATTACCATAGTTATCATATCCTTGGAAAGCGATTAATACATTGTCATTACCAGCATAAGAACTAATATCAATTGAATCGCAGTCTGCACCAATACTCGAACCACACCATTCATTTACTGTGCTAGGAACAAAGCTTCCGCTTTGAGTATATGTAGCGTCTGGAGCGGTTGCAAAATTGCCAGTTCCACTTTCACCATAAGATGCTAGCCTAGTCCATGTAGACCCACAGTTTCCAGAAATATATATAATTAGCGAATCTGTTGAAGTCGCACTATATCTTGTATAAGCGTGTTTGTATTGCAATGTAGCAGTTGTTAATGCACTTAGGTTTAAGATAGGGCTAATAATATCGTCTCGCTGGCCTACATGATTGTTAGCATAATAATTCATTACAGCAGAGCGAGCACTACTACCATTTCCTGATGTGCTTGTCAAAATCCAACTCGATAAATTGTCGGGGTTGCTGACTCTCCAACTTGATAAGGTAGTAGATGTTGTTTCAAAATCTTCGATAAATGGAGTTTGGAATCCCCCAACTTTTATATTATCACTTATGGATTTTGTGTCACTTCCATTTCCATTAGTGGCTGTAAGACTTACACTATAATATCCTGAATTAGGAAATTTCACCTCAGGATTTTGAGAGCTAGCACTTGTGCCATTTACAAAAGTAACATTACTTGGAGTAAATACCCATAGCCAAGAAGTTGGTGAATATGATGAAGAGTCAGAAAATAATATGGTATCACCTGTACAAATAATTTTTTTACTAGAACCAAAATCTGACAGTGGAACACTTGCGCCAGCAGTATATAAGTTAACTTCCCATAATCCTCTTCCATAGGTTGCGGCTCTTAATTTATTACTTTGAGGGTTAGAATCATAATAAATTTCCAATTCTCCAATTTTTACCTTTGGCATACTTGGGTTATATTCCTGCCAATTATTTGTACCATCCTTGAAATAGACACCAAGTTGTGTTCCTACATATAGTATATCACTTGTTGAAACTGTTGTGTCTTGCACAATTGAATATATTGGAATACTAGGTAAGCCTGTTGAGAAATTACTCCAAGATGTTCCTCCATTGGTTGTTTTGTATACTGAATACGAATTATAATGACTTAGAGTAACCCATACTGTATTAGGGTCGGTGCTTTTAATAGTTATATCTGTTATGTTAGAAGAAGCTACAGGGAGAGTGCCTGTTACACTAGTCCACGAAGTGCCACCATTTGTAGTCTTCCAAACATTAGAATTATCAGCCACATAAAGTATAGAGGTATTTGATGGAGAGATATCCATTGAACGGATTCTCTCGGCACTATTCATAGTGGATATTTTCGACCAAGAAGTACCTTTGTTTGTGGTTTTCCAAATATCAGAATAACCTGCATATATAGTTGTATGACTTATAGGGTCAATTATATATGGTGTAACCCAAGCACCATCGGTTGCATTTGTAGGTGTAATTTCATTAAAACCAGTCCAATGATTTATTGTTAAATATAGTTGCCCTTGTACGTAGGTTGCATATTGAATATTTACGTCGGTATAGTCAATCAAACACTCCATTCCATCACCACCAGTAACATCCCACCATGTGTTATTTGTATTTAGTTTTGAACCATTGTCCTGAAGACCTGTTATTGTTTCATTCGAAACTGTTTTGGAAGTTCCCAATCTATACATTTGGCTGTTTACTATGCCGTTAGACTTATCAGTCCAAGTTAAGCCATCGTCAGTAGATAGATATATTCCACCATCATTACATTCAAATAAATCGCCATTGCTTCTATAAACAAGATTGTGCTTATCAGCATGTACTACAGGATGATTGCCAAGGTTATAAGTTGTGCTAGCTGTCCAGCAACTAGAACAAGACCATGATGTTCCACCATTGGTACTTCTATGTGCAATAACGCCTCCCATTATTACTTTATTAGCATTGCTCGGGGATACAGCCAACGCAATATCATAACTCCCTTGACCCCTAGTGTCATTTCCATCAGACTTATATCCCATTAGGTTTGGGGTATTATATACACTAGTGAAACTAGTTCCTGAATTAGTGGACTTATAGATTCCGTGTAAACTGCCGCTCCCAGAAGAAATTATTGCGTAAACGGTAGTTGAGCTATTTGGTGTAACAGCAAGCTCAACTCTATATCCTGTATTTAATGATTGCGTCCACGTGCTTCCTGAATTCGTTGAAACGTATATTTTTCCATCATCTGTAGAGCCGTATAATGTGCTAAAACTACCTGGTTTATACTCCAAATCTATAAAAGACATAGAAGTAAGTGAGGTACTCCATGTTGTACCACCGTTTGTAGTTTTATATACTCCATTAGTAGTAGCCGCAATAATAATATTGTCATTACTAGGATCAAGAATCATTTTATTGATCATTCTATTTGCTGATAATGAAAAAGTCAAGCCGGTAGTATTCCAACTTAGACCACCATCAGTTGATTTTAGTGCACCTATGCTAAAGTTGTTCCACGCATCTCTATCTCCTGTGCCAATATATATTGTATTGGAAGTAGCATAATTTGAAGGAATAATAATACTAGAAACACCAAGTACATCATTACTATCTGTCAAACAAGTCCATGTAGCACCATTATCAGTAGTTTTCCATAATCCACCAGCAGGGGCACCTATCCAATATGTATTATTATCTGTTGGATGAAAGGCAATACAATTAACCCTTCCAATACCAGCATATCCACCTATTGAGCTGTTTGGTCCTAAAGAAGTCCAGGTATTTGATGTCCCAGTAAGGGGTTGAATCCCTCCAGCTTGTTTTAAACTATTATAAACCTGCATTGCTGTTTGAGTAGGGAATTCTCCAGTTTCTTTATTTACCTGACTTTCCATATTATATTCCCAACGCTTGAATTGCTTCCATCCAATTGCTTTTCTAGTTATTCCTTCTTTATCAATATAATGCCCACTTCTGTCAAGATTGTATGGTTGCCAATATGTATTGAAAGCTGTTTGATAATCATAAAAATTATATTCTGTTTTGTTTTTTGGAAGGTTTTTAATCCAAGGCTGGGCGATTACTTGGCTAAACGACCAAATAAGGACAATAATGAGTAGAGATCTTCTCATAATAAGTGGGTTTTAAAGATTGATATATTATTTATAATTAGTGATTGTGATTTATCGAACAAATATAGTAATAATTATCAGCATTAAAAAATACTCCTATTAGTCAGGATTAAACAACTGTAACTCAGTATAATATATAAATAGTTTTTACAATACGATACCTGCAATATTCAGATATTCAGCATCTTAAAATCTTATTTGCTAAGTAGAATTAGCTTTGCGAGTATTTGTAGTAAACCAAAAGTCGTTTAATATAATACTCCAACCCTATACGAGGAGAAGTTCTTATCGGTAAAATCGATACTTATCGTAAGTATAAACGAATATGAAGTTATAAAACTTATTATCACGTATATATGTAGGGGCTTAAAATTGTAATAAAAGGTAAAAATAATGCTATCATAACCTTGCATCGCTGAAGGCGATAAACAACAATAACCATAAGTGGAACTTATGGAATGAATGCTAAAAAATTCAGGGAACTCTGAAGGAGTTCAACAAAAAAACAAATAACATGCGACCTATTCTAGGTCGTAAAAACACTCTCTATGATTCTATAAATATGTTATCCCTTCGGGATAAATAATAATTGCATGTGAAGTCAAAGGGTGGAAAGCAGATTGTTGTATAACAATGAAAGAGCTTAAAAACGAAAATACAAGATAAAACATAATACTATCAAACTTATTAGTGACCCAGAATGGGTCATATCTTTATATTATAGCCACGACCCCGAAGGCGGTCGAATAAAGCAAAACAAAAAAAGCCATAAACATTCTCCCAATAAAAATTGAGAAAACACTTATGGCCATTATAATAATAGAGTTAAACCCTTTTATTTTATATACTCAAATCCAGTATAAGGAACCAATGCTTTAGGAATACGAATTCCATCAGGAGTTTGGTTATTCTCCAATAAAGCGGCAACTATACGAGGCAATGCCAATGCACTACCATTAAGAGTGTGTGCTAGCTGAGTTTTACCATTTTCGTCCTTATAACGTAGCTTAAGTCTATTTGCTTGGTAGGATTCGAAGTTAGAAACCGAGCTTACTTCTAACCAACGCTCTTGTGCTGCAGAATATACTTCCATATCGTAGGTAAGTGCTGCAGTGAAGCTAGTATCGCCACCACAAAGACGCAATACGCGGTATGGTAATTCTAGTTTAGTAAGCAATGATTGTACGTATTCACTCATCTCTTCCAATCTAGCGTATGATTTCTCAGGATGTTCCAAAACAACTATCTCCACCTTATCGAATTGATGTAGGCGATTCAAACCACGTACATCCTTACCATAAGAACCAGCCTCACGACGGAAACATTGCGAATAAGCAGTATTTCGGATAGGGAAATCCTTTGCGTCAACAATGGTATCGCGGTAGATGTTTGTAATAGGCACCTCCGCAGTAGGAATAAGGTATAAATCATCAACTCCAACATGGTACATTTGTCCATCTTTATCAGGCAACTGTCCAGTACCGTAACCAGAGTCTGCATTTACCATTAGTGGAGGTTGCACCTCTCTAAAACCGATTGCTGTAGCTTCATCCAAAAAGAAGTTTATAAGTGCACGTTGCAAGCGAGCACCTTGTCCTTTATAAACAGGAAATCCAGCGCCAGTAATTTTATTTCCTAGCTCAAAATCAATAATATCGTACTGATCGGTAAGTTCCCAATGAGGCTTGGCACCGTCATAAAGTTTAGGAATTTCGCCAACAGTTTTTATGGTTTCGTTATCAGCTTCAGATTTACCAGGCTTAACACTAGTATGAGGAATATTTGGCACTTTTAGAAGCAAAGAAGTTAGCTCTTCCTTCAATTTTGATAAATCGTCGGTAAGAGTTTTTGTAAGTTCTTTCAAAACACCAGTTTCAGCCTTTTTAGCATTAGCTTCTTCAATTTTGCCAGTCTTAAAAAGTCCACCAATTTCCTTAGCAATATTTTTACTTTTTGCTAGAGTTTCGTCAAGTTTTTTCTGAGTTTCTTTTCTTGCTTCGTCAGAAGAAAGTATGTGATCTAAAACATCAATATTCTTGAAATTTTTCACCTTCAATAGCTCAGCTACCTTCTCTTTATTCTCTCTAATATATGGTACTAATAACATAATTATTCTGTTTTTATATAATGTGCAAAATATTATTAATCAATGCTTTGTGTTATAATTGCTCGGATACGCTAACAAAAGGATTATTGCTTTTTTCGTGCCCAATAGTGGTGCTAGGTCCATGACCAGGAAGCACCTTTACTCCTGAAGGAAGCACATATAGTTTTTCGATAATACTACGTGCAAGTACATCAAAATCCCCAGTTGGTAAATCAGTACGGCCAATGCTATCTCTAAAAAGTACATCGCCAACTATCACAAACTGATCTTTTTCGGAATAGAAGCAAACACTACCATCGGCATGGCCAGGAGTAGATATTACTTTTAATGTACTATTTCCGAATTTTATTTCGTCGTTTTCGTCAATTGTAAGCGTGGGCTTAATAAGGTTTTGTATCGAGAAGCCTAATGATTGAGCGTATTCCTCGGCATTATCAAAAAATAAACTACTGTCAGCGGCAGCATAAGCATTAATTCCATACTTATTGATAATTGCATTATTACCAACAATATGATCAATATGAGCATGAGTATAATACAAGCCTTTGATTTCAAGATTTTCTTCTGAAATAAAATCAAAAAGCTGTGAGTTTTCTTCTTCATTATGATTTCCTGCATCAACAATAATTGCTGATTTGCTATCGTCATATATAACGAAGGTATTTAGCTGAAATGGGTTAAAAATAAATGTCTTTACAGTCATTATCGTTCTCTAAAATTTATAGAAACCTATCATTACTGAGGTTAAATGATTTCGATATCGAAATTTGCCAATAAGTAAATCTAAGCGCGAATTATGTAACCTTCCTATTTATAAGTGTTTAGAGTAAAACAAACAGAGAATAAATTACATAAATGAAAAAAATATTTTTTTCTCAATATCTTGCAAAAATAATAATTAACTTTGTTCGTTCTGAAATAATATTTTTATCATAATATATTTATGCCATTTCGTTATAATTATGCGGTTAAGAAGTTGATTAGAGCAGTATTAGTAGTATTATTTATTGCTGCTTTCAAACCTGTTGCTGCACAATTCTTTACTGGATCGCAAATGGAATTCGGTAAAAATAGAATACAATACACCGCAGATCGCAAATGGAGCTACTATCGCTTCAATAATTTCGATACATATTATTATAAAGAAAGCCATTCGTTGGCAATATATGCTTCAGCCTATGCTGATAAGCAAATGACTAAAATTGGTAAGCGTATAGACTACCATCCCGATAATAAAATTCGTTTTATAATTTTCAAAGACCTTTCCGACCTTAAGGAAACAAATATTGGCCTAATTACTGGCGAGCAATATAATGTTGGAGGGGTAACCCATGTTATTAATAATAAGGTTTTTGTTTATTTTAATGGAAATCATCGCGATTTTGAGAATCAGATAAAAAAGGGAATAGCACAGGTATATCTTAACGAATTATTATATGGAGGCTCCACTGGTGCAAGGATTAAAAGCTCCATACTTTTATCATTTCCTCCTTGGTTTACTGATGGGCTGATATCGTATTTGGCCGATAATTGGAATACTGAGATTGATGGCAGAATGAGAGAGGGAGTTAAGACGGGTGCTTATAAGAAATTTGATAGATTAAGTCTTGACCAACAGGTTATTGTAGGGCATTCTATATGGAAATATATAGAGCTTAAATATGGCCCAAGTACAGTTGCTGATGTGCTTTATATGGCAAAGGTAAATCGTAATATAGAAAATGGGTTTTTGTATGTAATTGGGCTTAATTACGAAGAGCTTATAAACGATTGGTTTGAATATTATCAAAATAGATATAAGCACGATTTAGAGAATTTTGTAGAGCCAGAAAATGCTTTTATAAAAAGAAATAAAGCTAAAAGGCGTTATAGCAATGTACGTATTAATCCCGATGGAACTCTTATAGCATATGTGCAGAACGAAAAGGGGAAAATAAAGGTATTTGTGCAAGATGTGCAGAATGGCAAGAAGCGTAAAATCATGAAATATGGTTATAAGCTTGATGAGAAAGTAGATTATGCTTATCCGTTATTAGCATGGTCGCCTCAGGGCAATAATTTGGCTATTATTTATGAAAGTAGGAAAGATAACTACCTTCTTCTGTATGATTACGACAATAAAGATAGCCGCAAAAAAGTATTAGGAAAATTCGACAGAGTGCATGATTTCTCATATAATAATAGGGGAAATAAACTTGCTGTATCGGCAGTAAAAAATGGACAGAGCGATATTTATATTATGAGTGTTGCAGGTAATTCCTATAAGCGTATTACTCAGGATGGATTTGATGATTATTACCCTCGCTTTGTGAATAATGGTAAGGCTTTGGTTTGGAGTTCCAACCGTATTGATGACACTTTGCGTATTATAAAACAACGTGTACATCGTATAGCAGAAGATACAATCCGAGGAAAAAAATATAGCGATTTGTTCTTTTACGATTTGGAAAAAGAGTCAACAGTACTCCGTAGAATTACAAATACTCCACTTGCCGACGAAAAGTATATTATGCCAATAGCACATAATACATTTTCATGGCTTAGCGATGAAAACGGAATCAATAATAGGTATATAGGAAGGTTTGATAGTACAATTAGTTTTATTGATACAGCCACGCATTATAGATATTATACCAAGTATTTTGCTACAACTAATTATAACTCAAATATTTTGGAGCAAGATTATAGTAATAGCTCTGGCAAATATTCCGAAGTTGTAGATGTAAAAGGACATACGAGGATTTATATTAAAGATATTCCCGAATTGGAGGATTATAGTAAAATGAAGTTAGCCTCTACAACCTATATTTCGGAGGAAGTAAAAAGAATGAAGCGCGCAAACGAAAAGCTCAAACTTAAGCGCGAGTTGTTGAAGAAAATAGCTGAAGGTGACACTTCGTATGTAACTGTTGCTGCAGTAAATAAGCTGAATCCTAAAAGACAAAAACGATTTAAAACAGTAACCATAGGGCAGCGAAAAAATAAAGATAAACCCAAAGTTGATATTAATAATTACAATTTTAACAATGGTAATAATGCAACTGATAATTCCTCAAAACTAGCACTTACCGAGGGAAGAAAGTATGGCCCTGCTGACAAGATTCGTGCAGCATATAACTCACGTCCATACGATGTGCGCTATGATGTGTCACAGGTAGTAACTCAGGTAGATTTTAATTATCTGAATTATGGTTATCAGCCGTTTACAAATCCTAAAACACCAATTTATATCAATAATAGTTTTTCAGCCTTAATAAAGTTGGGAATTATGGATTTGTTTGAAGATTATAGGCTAATTGGAGGAGTAAATCTGAAGCCAAATCTTAAGGGTAATGAGTATTTTCTTACTTTTTCGGATTATAAAAACAGAATAGATAAGGATTATACTTTCCACAGAATGATAATTGAAGGTGTTGGTTCGCAGGGAGAATTATTATCACATCAAATTCATGAGGTGTTTGTAAAAGTAGGTTTGCCAATAGATAATATTCGTGGATTTAGGGTGACTATGGGTTGGCGAAATGATGTGGCTGTTACAAAATCTTTTGGTTCAGCAAAATCTCTTGCCGCACCGGATGTAATGACAAATAACTCCATACTACGTGGTGAATATGTATTTGATAATACTCGTAGTGGTGGAGCTAATATATTATATGGTACGCGCTACAAAGTGTTTGGAGAGTATTATCAACCAATGGACAATCTTAAGAATAACCTTTTTGTATTGGGTTTCGATTTTAGAAAGTATATACAAATTCACAAATCATTTGTTTGGGCAAATAGGTTTGCAGGTAGTTCATCTTTTGGTACTCAGCGCCTGATTTATTATATGGGTGGAGTTGATAATTGGCTTTTTGCAGAGTTTAATGATAATATACAAGTTGATACCGAGCAAGATTTCATTTATCAAACCTTGGCAACAAATATGCGTGGTTTTAAACAGAATATCCGTAATGGAAATAATTTCTTTCTTATTAATTCGGAACTGCGCCTACCTCCAATAAAGTATTTTAGTCCTAAGCCTGTAAAATCTGCCTTTTGGAACGACTTTATGATAATAGGTTTCTTCGATATTGGAACAGCATGGACAGGTCCAAATCCGTTCTCTGAGAAGAATGCACTTTTCAGAAAGAGTATTTACCAAAACCCTGTGGAAATTACCATTATCAATCAGGATGATCCTGTGGTTGGTGGTTATGGTTTTGGTTTGCGAAGTACTGTTTTTGGATATTATATGAGAGCTGATTGGGCTTGGGGAATTGTAAATGGTATTTCTTCTAAAAAGCCAATGTTTAACTTCTCTTTAAGTCTTGATTTTTAATCATCATCATATAATTTATAATGAAAATGACTCTTACAACTTTCTTATTATTAATGCTAATAGGCTTAGCAGCTGGTGTACTCAGTGGGTTTGCAGGAGTAGGAGGGGGTGTGATTATTATTCCGGCTCTTATTTTTCTTTTGGGAATGACACAGTTTGAAGCTCAGGGTACATCCTTAGCAATGATGATTCCTCCCATTGGTTTAATGGCTGCATTCAACTATTATAAAGAGGGATATATAAATTGGAAATATGCAATTATTTTGGCATTATTTTTCTTTGTGGGCGGTTATATAGGCTCAAAATTAGCAATCAGCATCCCTCAAAATATTGTAAAAAAATCTTTCGCTATATTTATTATTCTTGTTGGCGCTAGAATGCTGTTCAAAGGATAAAGGATCCCGATGGGAATCGGGAGCCTGCCTGCCGGTAGGCAGGGAAAAAGGAGGAGGATAGAGGAATTATTAGAACCTTTCAATAATATATTTAATGTAGCGTAATCACCACTAAGACAATCATCTAAACCTTTGACCAAATGTTTTTCTGACATTTTATGAAAAAGAATAGAACAAAAGTTGTAATTTCGCATTAAGGTAATAGAAATATTTTTCATTCAATTATAACACAAAATAATGCTAAATAAAAATATAGCAGTAATAGGATCAGGTAGTTGGGGTACAGCTTTAGTAAAACTATTGGGCCATAATGTGGAAAAAATTGGATGGTGGGTACGTCACGAATCTACTAAACATCATGTGATGGTGCATGGTAGAAATCCCGATTATCTTCAATATGCTGAATTGATACCCGAAAGACTTGATATTTCAACAGATATGAAGGAGATAGTTGATAATTATGACATATTGATTTTTGCGATTCCTTCAGCTTTTTTAAAGAAAAGCATTATTGCAAATAATGTTACTGACCTTAGCAATAAGATTATTATTTCGGCAATTAAGGGAATTGTTCCTGAGTCGAACCAGATTGTTGCTAATTATTTTCATACCGATTTTAATGTAAAATATGAGGATATAGGTATTATAGCTGGACCATGTCATGCTGAGGAGGTAGCCATGCAGAAGCTGTCGTTTCTTACTATAGCATTTTTGCAAGAGGAAAAAGCACAACATATTGCTGATTTGTTCTCTACCTGGTTTATGAAAATGAAGACTTCCAACGATATTGCAGGCACAGAATATGCTGCTATGATTAAAAACATAGTTGCCATTGCCAATGGTATTTGTATAGGTTTGGGATATGGTGATAATTTTCAGGCAGTGCTGATTGTGAATGCCATGCGCGAGATTCGCCGTTTCTTGGAAGATGTATTCCCTCAGTATCGTAAAGTAATGGATACAGAATATGTTGGTGACTTACTAGTAACGTCTTATTCTAAATTTAGCCGAAATCGTACTTTTGGTACTTATATTGGTCGTGGATATTCCATAAAAGCCACTATGGCCGAAATGAAAATGGTTTCTGAAGGCTATTATGCTGTAAAATGTTTAGTAGAAATAAATAAGGAGCATAAGGTGTATCTTCCAATTACCGAAGCTGTTTACAATATTCTTTATGAAGGTGTTTCACCAATAGTTGAAATGCGACTATTGAGTGATAAACTGAATTAAATAATTGTAATTAAAGATTCTAACAAAAAAACAAATACTTTCTAGGAATACTTTCGATGTTTATAGTTGTACTAGCTTATGAATGGGATGGCTTTGCGCAAGGTTTAAGCGAAGGATATAATTCGAGAGATTAGTAAATAAACCTAAGTTTATTCGAAAGTAAAAGTAATCCATCCCATGCGGCTTGTGAGTTTCTCTACATTTGTAGTATATATAGTAGCCTTATCATCTAAAACATTTATTAGTCCGTAAGCCATCTGAAATTCAACTCCAAATTTAAAATACTTTAGGTAAAACTCAAAGCCAACTCCGCCAGTTACCATAAGGTCGTGGGGGTTTAGTTTTAGAACAACTTCGTCAGAAGTACCTTTTTTATCTTTTTGTGAAGCCAAATCGAGGCTATATCTACCGCCAGCAAGCACATATGCACGCATATTGTTCAGGCTTCCATCAAATCGTTTTGATTTATATTTTAAAGAAACAGGGAAATCTAGGAATGTACTTTCTACAGTTTTCGTGAATTCTTTTTCTTCACCAGGGGCAGTTTTAATAATATAATTAAGATTACGCTGACCAAAGCTCAATGTTGGAACGAACCTAAGGTCTAGATATTTTGCCAACCTCATATTTGCAACAATACCAATATTAAACCCCTGACTTAAAGATGGTTGTATAACCATTATTGTATCAACATAATTATCAACTTCCACAGGATAAAGGTTGAAATTCATAGTATTCATACCCAAAGTAAAACCAAAATGCCATTTCTTAAAATCATAATTTGGTAGATTCTTTGGCATATGCTGAGCATTAAGCTTTGTAAATACTAACAATAATGCAATAACTAATAATATTTTTCTTTGATTATTCATACTTAATCACTCAAACGTAGTTTTTTTTGTTCTATTGTAAATTATGTGAAGATATTATTTCTCGCCAATATAAATACTCGATATTCCAGAGGTAAGAGACTCGTATCTAGTGTTTTTGAAACCGACTTTGTCCATAATACTAGTAAACTCTTCGAAAGCAGGAAATCTCTTTACCGACTCAGGCAAATAAGTATATGCACTTGCATCATTAGAGATTATTCTTCCGAAAGTTGGAAGTATATTTTTTGAATAAAAACCATAAAGCTGCTTCATAGGAAAACTGCGAGGCTGCGAAAATTCAAGAACAATAAATGTTCCACCAGGCTTTAATACTCTTTTTATTTCACCAAGGCCCTTTTCTAAATTCTGAAAATTCCTAACACCAAAAGCTACCATAGCTAAGTCAAAAACATTATCGTCAAACGAAAGATCCTCAGAATCTTCTTGTTGAAGAGTGATTAGCTTATCTAAACCCTTTGCCTTCACTTTATCAATTCCAACATTAAGCATATTTTGCGAAATATCAATTCCAATAATTTTTTCAGGGTTTGCTTTACTAGATAAAATTGCCAAATCTCCTGTACCTGTTGCAATATCTAATATTGATTTAGGTCCAACTTTCTTTATAATTTTCAAAACTTTATTACGCCAATAGTAATCAACTCCAAAAGATAGAAAGTGATTCAGAAAATCATATTTAGGCGCAATGCCATCAAACATGTTTTCTACTTTTTCACGTTTATCCTTACCTTCTAATTGCTCTAAGTGTTCTTGATTTTCAATCATTTGTTTCTTACTATGGTTTTTTGTAAATTTTTGCGCGGCGAAGATAGTGATTTTTAGGTTGCCACTTTTTGTGGAAATTCAACAAAATGCGTATGAATAGCGTAGCAAAAAAAACGTTTTTCTACAATAAATATAGTATTATGATTAAACTATAAGTGGCATAAATACAGATATTTATTATTTTTATGTTAAAATATAGTTTGTTTGAGAGATTATACATACCTTTGTGTTACGAAAAAATAATAAATTAATTAATAGTAGCATATACTAATTTAACTAGGTGTATTACAGTCGTATCAATGGCTATGGTACTTGTTTATATATAATATTTATGAAATTTAACGCTTTTGTTTTATTCATCGTACTCACAATTTCTTCTTTTAGTGTTAGTGCAAAGAAATATAATCCTTACGGTTCGGATTGGTCTGTAGGAATTCATTTTGGAGGAACCGCATTTTTTGGTGATATTAAGACAGGGTATTCTGGCTTTAATAGTACCCCTTTCAGTAAGTACTTTTATAAGGATTCTCGCTTTATGGGCGGTATATCGCTTGATAAATGGTTTAACCCTTATGTAGGTGTAATAGGTAACATTCAGTATGGTCAAATTCAAGGCACAAAAGAAGAGAGTAATAAGTGGTTTGAGGCTAAATATTTTGAATATAATCTTGCCCTAATGGTTAATCTAAGTAATACTTTTTTTGGCGTTAATAATAGGCGTAAGCATTTAGTTTATTATACCATTGGTGCAGGAATGTCGGAATCAAGATCTTGGATGTATGATTTAACAACAGATGCTCTTATAGGTACAAATGGTAATGGTATCCCTAGACACGAAGGTGGAGCAACACGCCCTATGACAGAAGGTGTTGCGATGAGTGCTTTGGGAATAAAGTTTTTTATAGGTGGGAATCTAACGCTTAGTTTTGAAGGTAGCGTTCATGCTATAAATTCTGATAAACTTGATACTAAGGTATTTGATAACAACTCTTTTTTTGCCAGACTTGAAGGCTATAATTATTTTAATGTTGGTTTACAATATAACTTTGGTAATAATGGTAGATATTCTACTATAAGATACCGTCACAAATCTAGATATAGTGGTGGCCGTGGTAGTTGGACAGAAATCAATACTAAGCAATACAGTAAAAAACGCAAAAAAGCACTTAAGAAGCGAAAAAAGCAACATAAGTATAGTAGACGATAATAGAAGAAAGCTCCAGAAATTTAATAATTTCTGGAGCTTTTTTTATGAAGTAACTTTAAAAGAAAGCTCTAAGCTGAACACTACCTATATGTATTACATCGGTTTGGTCATTCTTTCTACCATTATACATAATATTAAGCTGTAGATTATTCATTAAGTTTCGTTGGTAGTTTATCATCCAAATATAATTTTTGCCAGGCATAAAGCCTTGGAGCATTTCAAAAGCTATTGGACCATTTGTCGTACCCGAATAAGAAATATTTATATGCTCTACTGAAGCAGTCCAGCTGCCTTTATTCAGCACATTATACTTGGCCTGTAAGCCTATTTTTACGGATTGACTAGTTTGTCCACCATATACTATACTGTTGGCTTTATTTTCAATACTTAGTGGAACAGATATCCTAAATACTCTATTGGGCTGCAGGCTTATTTTAGTAACAGCCTTTTGATTTACTATATCAAATTCTTTGTTCTTAAAATAGTCGGAGAAAGATAATTTTTGCCCGTAGTAACCTTCCAATTGAAGCAAAAGAATCCTATTTATATTCCAGCGGAACTTTAGTTGATGCTCTTTTCGGCTTCGTCCTTGATATCCATTCATCATCAATATTTTATTTTTATTATTCAAAAAAGTATAGTCAATTCCGTATTTAGAGTGACCTCTGTTGAAATAGAAAGTGTTTCTAAAAGATGAGTTTATATTCATCAGTGAAGTGTCGGATATATTATGATAAAATGGATTTGCAAATTCTTTCCAATTAGAATTTAGAGTCTTTATAGAACTGCGATATACTAATTGATTGGCAAAGTGAGCAATTGTTTTTAGTATTTTAGAACTACTTTGTCGCCAAACTCGCGAAGGAGACAAGGTTACGGAAGTGCTAAATGTGTTATTATAAGTTTTTACATAATCATTGCTCGGTACATATATTCTTATATAATTTGCCTGATCTTTAAATACTGCTATTTCAAATTCATTAAGTTCTTTTACATTATTATTGTTATAATCATGCCAAGAGTATACACCTTGTCCTGCAGCAACTTCTATATAGGCATAATCTTTTCTACTTTCCATACCCGAACCTAATTCAAAAAAGCTAGTTGCCCTAATGCTTCCTTTATATGCATTAATAAAATGCTCAAGACGTCCCATTGATGTGTTTTCGGGTTTTAGTTTAGTTAAGTTTGTGTCAATAATATTTAGTCGTCTATAATTTGCGATTATGCTAAGTCTATTGCTCTTTGTTTTTAAGAGTTTATAATCGAGTCCTAGCTCATTTGCTCGCATTGATTTGTTTAAAGAAGTATAATTAGCATTATAATCATCACGAAGTTTATAATGGAGCTTTATATTTTGTTTTGCTTTTGAAGGCGATTTTATATAAGCCTCGTATTGTTGATATTGATAAGAATTTGAAAACAATGAATCACTTTGTTTTTTAAGAAAATTGTTTTTTTCGCCATCTTCAATTATCCCTATACTTAGCATCGAGAGCTTTCTTTCGATATTTATTTTATGTTGAGTAAACTTAGTCCTTCTATATTTTTCGTCAGTAGTAGTATATGAGATATTGGAGCGTAATTTCCATTTTTTATTCTCTAAATTCCCGGTAAAACTATTTTTTAGGCCATTATAATCATTAGTTGTTCTATAGTTTTGAAAGTCATATTTAATTAATGCTGATTTAGAATTTTTTAAAGCTACCGAAGCTTCAATTTTTTGTTGATTACTATTAGTTAGGCTTTTTGTATTCCAATCACGCTCAAACTCCACACTTCTAAATCTTTCAATAGGGCTGAAATGCATATCTACAAATTCGTAATTCGCCTTTGAATAAATATGCCAATTGTTTTGCTTATCAATAAAGGTTTTGTTGCTTATTCCAATATTATATGCATAGGAGGTGTTGTTTTCGTCGTCATATGGTGATAATAAATTTACATCTCTATCGCTGACAGCTATTTCTGCTGTTACCTTGGTGTTTTTGAATACTTTGTATTCTAAAATAGATGTCACAATTTGGCTTTTCTTAGGAGTAACCAATAAAACTACAGGCTCATGATCTCCTTGGGGGATACCACTTACAGGAGCTACCCATTTATATGTGCGCCCATTTGCTAAGCTTTGTATTTGTACATAGTTGCCCTTTCCGGCTCCTACCATTGAAAACGAAAGTCTATAAAAAGCACTATCGGCAGAGGTAGAATATACGTAAACAGGACTGTAGCCTAGGCTATCAACTCGCTTATATAATACTTCGTTGCCATTGAAAGGAATGCTATCCACCGATGGAGAAATAGCTAGATGCAAACTGTCGCCAATACCATATAATAATTGCAATTGTGCATCGCTAAGGTTTTGATCAAGAGGTTGGTTTTTAAGATCTGTTTCGGTATAATAATGGGTTGCTATTTTTAGTTTAGTGCTTGTAAATTCAAAGCCAACATTTGCCAAATATCGAGCATAACTTCTGTCCGAATATTGAAATTCTACCTGAATACGTTTATCCTTTGTAATGGGTATTTTAGGAGTAAAGGAAATTTCTGCAGTGTTATAATCAATTACATAATCATAGTTTTGTCCTCTTTGTAATTCTTTGCCATCAATATAAACTCGCTCTGTTCCCGATAGCACAATAATTGAAGTTTCAAGGTTGCTACCTATTAATTTATATGGGCCTTGATTTCCTTCTATGGCAGCAATAATATTTCGTGCATACTTACCTTTACTTAGCGCAATACCTCCATAGGCCTTTATTTGTTGTGTTTTATTGATCTTAATGTTAACACTAGCATTTGCTCCTTGGGCTTTTTTATGATAGCGTAAGAATAATGATTTTGGGTTTTTCATTTCAAAATCACCAGCGGTAATTTGTCCATTTTTATGTTTTAGCTGAATAAATACCTTGTCAAAGTCTTGTAATTGTTGTGTATTTCCATCAGGCTGTATGGGAATATTATCGTCTGATATGGAGGCAATAAGTTCAAGCTCTGGAGTTATTTTTCCAGCTATTTGCAAGTTCATATGCGACATTACACTTAGGTTTTGACTATTGCCCACTGATACTGCTCGCGATATACTACCATCTTTTTGATAGTTATTAAGACCAAGGAAGGCTCTATTATTTTCGTTTTGCTTTTGATAATAAATATAAAAATCAATATTCTCTTTATTATTTTCAGCCGGTTTTTTCCATTTTTTATGATAATATTCGGAGGAAAGGTTAAATGGAAAAACTTTATATGTGATACTTAATGGAAGCTTTGCATTCTGTGATTTAATTATTATAAAATGCTTCTGCGTGTTTATTGTATAATTACTATTTGCTAAGACTTTATTATTGGCGTCGAAAATACTTATGGTGTTTGGCATAGCGAGGCTATCCAAAAAAATTGTATCATTAGGATTATTGATTTTTTGGGAACGTAAATTGCTGATACTTTGGGCATCTACAATTGATGACAAAAGCAAAGCTATTAATAAAATTAAATATCTATTATTACCCAAAATCAATAAAGTTTATTTTGATAAAAGTACAGTTTTTTTAAGATTGTTTTAGTTTACATACATTTTCTATGAAAAAAATCTTTTTTTAGCAATAAAAGTGGTTTTTTAGCACTATAAATTACAGTATTATTATGATAATTAGTGCATATTTTTTGTAGAACTACATCTTTCACTATTAGTTATATATTAATAAAAAGTGTAACATTTATAACATTTAACATGCCAGTATACTTTAGTATAATAAGTATAAAGTGCATGTTAAGAGCGGGATAAGTGTTTGATTAAATTATTTGTAAAATTACTTTTTTAAATGAATGTTTTTTTTATCTTTGGCCATAGTTTAATTTACAATGAAAAATTAACTTTTTTTAAACCTTTACTTATTAAATTGGTCTGAAATAATTACGGATTTAAGTTTAGATTTTTTATTAAAATGAGTTTTTTACCAAATACTGTAAATAGCTGTAGCACAGGAATAAAGTTTGACTTAAATAAATATTACTCGTTTAATCATTGATTTCGTAATCAATGATTAAACACAAATCAGTTCTTATAACGAGAGCTAAATTATAAACTATAAATACAATTATTAATTAACACATTAACATTATGAAACATGTATTACTCATGGTTGTTTTGTTTATTAGTTTTTCAATATTGTCAGTAAAAGCACAGGTTGTGTATACTGAGAATTTTGAAACAGCACCAATAAGCTTAACATCATCATCTACCGGTACTGGTTCCTGGGGGCTTAACTCAAGGCTATACAGTCAAGGTACGCAATGTGATTCTGTATTTGTTACACAAGGTGACACCACCTATTTAACAATGAACAGTTCATTTAGCACAACAGGCATGTCTGCCGTTTATCTTAATTTTGATCATATATGCAAGATTGCTATTTTCGATAGTGCATTTATTGATGTATCAAATGATAATGGAGCAACATGGCAACAAATTAAAGGAGGCCATTATTTAGGTTCTGGTCAATTTAATAATATTGGATATCGATTCAGTGTTGCAAGTTATGCAGTTGATTGGAGCGCTTCAGTTCCAGCAGCTTTACCACAACAAACATGGTGGAAACATGAAAGTTTTGATATTTCTACATTGGTTGGTAACGCAGCAAATGTAAAAATTAGATTTAGACTTATTGATGGCGATAATAATGGTGCTACAGGTTATAATGGCTGGTATATAGACAGTGTTGTTGTTACAGCATCAGTTTCTGAATTAATTCCACCAAATGTAACATTACTTAGTCCAATAACACAGGATACTGTTTATAATTCAGATCCTATTAATATTGCTGCGGCTATTTCTGATAATTCAGGTATTGATACAGCACTTTGTATAGTGCAATTATTACCCGATAATGTATTTGATACTATTCCAATGGTATTTGATGCTACTACAATTGACACTTTTAGATGTACAATCCCATTTTATGGTTTTGGTCGTACTTCAAAGTATTATGTAATTGCTTGGGATCAATCAGTTGCTCATAATTCAGACTCAACTGCTACTTATCAATATATAGCGAAAAACTCTCCTGGTGGAACGGCCGAAATAGGTACAGGAACATCAAATACTTCATACCCATTTGATACATACTGGCATGACTCAAGATCTCAGATGATTTATACAGCTGCTGAAATTAATGCTGCTGGCGCTTTTGGGGGACCTATTTCTTCTATAGAGTTTAATGTGTCATCATTTGTTACAGATCCAATGAGTGGATTTGCTATTAAGATGAAGTCAACAAGCAGTAACTTATTATCAGGTTTTATTGATGCAGGTTTCACTACTGTATATACAGCATCGAGTTATTCTCTGTCATCTGCAGGATGGACATCATTTACTCTAAGTACACCTTTTGTTTGGGATGGAACAAGTAATATTATTATTGAAACTTGTTTTGATAATACTGCTTACACATCGGCATCAAATGTATTTGCTTCTACAGTCCCTAGTGGTACAGTATGGTCAAGGTCAAGTGATGGTCAAACGGGTTGTACTATGACTGGTGGAAGTGCAAGAACATTAAGACCAAATATTAGAATAAATATAGTTGGATCTAGCGATTTAACAAATGATATTGGAGTTGCTCACATCATTAACCCTAATTCGGGTATATTGGTTGGAACAAACTATGATGTTATTGTTGATTTAAAAAACTTTGGTGTTGATACTATTACTTCAGCTCAAATTAATTGGTCAATTGATGGTGTTATTAAAGCTCCTTATACTTTTGGAACTCCAACAGATACTATATTCCCAGATTCAATTAAAGCTCCTATTACATTGGGAACAGAGACTGCTTCTGCAGGAACTCACCATGTAATTGCATGGACTACACTTCCTAATGGATCATTTGATAATGACATTATGAATGATACTGCAAAGTACTCTTTCTATGGTTGTGCTTCTATTCTTGCAGGTAATTATACAATTGGTGGTACAAGCCCCGATTTTCCTTCATTTAGTGATGCGGTATTAGCTCTTAATCAATGTGGTATTAGTGCTCCCGTAACATTTAATGTGCGTCCTGGAACATATAATGAGCAATTATCTCTTAACGATATTTCTGGTACATCGGCAGCGAATACAATAGTGTTTCAAGCTGAAAACGGTGATAGTTCATCAGTTATTCTAGCTTATGATGCTATAGGAGTTAACGATAATTATGTAGTAAAATTAAATGCTACTAATAATGTAGGCTTCAACAGCATGACAATTCAAGCAGAAGATTCTACTAATGCTAGAGTTTTTGTTCTTAGTGGATATGTTAATGGTTTTACATTAACAAATAGTGTTGTTCAAACAACAGTTATTCCAACATCAAATGATGATAATTTGGCTTTGGTAATCTCTTTGGATACTGTTGGCGATAATATGATTATTACAAATAATGTTTTAACAAATTCTATTAACGCAATTTCATTAGAAGCAGGAACTGTTAAAGCTTCAAATTGGGTTATTAATGATAATATTATTAAAGGACATTATGCTACAGCGATACATCTTACTAATTCATTCTCAGCTCAGGTTAATGGTAATACAATTATGCCAGATACAGGAGCATATACTCCAACTTATAATGGTATAGTTCTTATTGGTGGTGCAGGATCTGCGGTTATTACTAAGAATATGATTAGTAGCACTAATACAAAAATTGTTTATGGTATTTTGTTTCAAATATCTGCTTTTGATACACTAAATCATACTTTGGTTGCTAATAACGTTATTGATTTACACACACTATCTACAACAAATACCCTGTCAGCAGGTGTATTGGTAAACGAAGCAAGTTGTATTGATATTTATAATAACTCAATTAACTTAAAAGGTAATCAGTCAAATTCGGCAAATATTATTCTTTATGATGTAGCAGCAACTGCGGGTACATCTTTCGGTATTAATATTACGAATAACAGTATTACAAATATGGCAAATGGTTATTTATACTACATAAATAATGTAGATACTAACTTATGGGCAAATAATAATAATAATATCTACATAATAGGTGGAGGAAGCAACTTTGCATATTTAGATGGAAGTGTTGGAGCCTTTAGCGATTGGGTAACTGAAAGTGGAGCAATGAACTCCTTAAATATTGACCCTTATTTATCCGCAACTACTGGTATAAAAATTCATAACAACCTATTAAATAATATGGGTACTCCATTGACATCTATTACTGATGATATTGATGGTGTAGCAAGAGACGCACAAACTCCAGATATTGGAGCTTATGAGTTTGATGCAGAGCCATGGGATATTTTAGCCATGGAAGTATTAACACCAATGGGTAGCTGTGGAATGTCCTCAGCAGAAACAGTAACAGTTAGATATCGTAATATTGGTACATCTGATATTTCTGGTGGATTTAATGCAAGCTATCAGCTAGTAGGAAGTTCAACTGTAGTTACAGAAGCAGTTACAGCTACAATATTAGCAGGTGATACTTTAGATTATCAATTTGCTGCTACTGTAGATTTTGATATCTTTTATTTTGGAACAGACTCAACTTTTATAATAAAAGCATGGGGTGATTTAACAAATGATTTAGTAGCACAAAATGATAGTACAATTAAAGCGGTTAATTCAGGCTTTATTCCTTCAGTTCCTATCACTTCTGATACTAGTGTTACTTATGGTGGATCTATTATCCTTACTGCTATATCTACTGATAGTTTAATTTGGTTTGCTACTAATGATACTTCTACTGAAGAATTGGCAATAACAAATCACTATAATACAGGCAACCTATACGACACAACTACTTATTGGGTAGGTTCTGGCGGTGGAGCTCCTGCTATTAAATTGACAGAAACTGTACAGTATAAGACTGCTACTGGAGCAACAAACCCATACCCTTCTTACTTCCCAACGGCAGATTTTGATGGTGTAGAGATTTCTAACTTAGGCTCTAGTGTTGCAGATTTATCAGGTTATACTATTAATATAGTATCTAGTGCAGCTTCGGTATATACTTTCCCTGCAGGAACGCAAATTTTACCAGGAGAAGTGCTAATGGCTTTATTCTATAGTGGTGTAGTGCCAGGGCCAATGCCTAATAATGTTTTCTATGTACCATATATTAGTTCATCATCAAGTACATTAGTTTCTTATTGGTTGACAGACCCTTCAGGAGCCGTTGTTGATGCTTTTGCTTCAAACGGAGCAACATTCCCAGCAGGTAGTGGTGTTACAGCTGCTGACTTTAGTGGTAGCCTTATGGGCGGTAGCGGTCATCCAGGAGCTGTTAGAGAGCTTTCTGACAATAACTTAGCAACTGATTGGGCTGTAGTTCTACCAGGTGTACCTTCTTTTGGTAGCTTCAACTCTCAGCTTAGTGCAACTGGTGGAAGTTCTTGTATTAGTTTACTTGCTCCTTTACAGGTTGATGTACTTGGTATTCCTAGTACTGATGCTAGTGTAAATGCAGTTATTAGCCCTATGGGTAATGTAGCCGCTAATACAGCTCATGATCTTGAGGTAGAGGTTAAGAACTACGGTACTACGACTATTACTACTCTTGATATTAGTTATACTACTAATAATGGTGATACAACTACTTTTAGTTGGACTGGTTCAATCCCTTATCAACAATACGATACTATTACTATTGGTTCTTTAGATTTAGATCCAGGAATGATAGACCTTACTGTATGGTCTAGTAACCCTAATGGACTAACTGATACGATTAATTCTAATGATACTGCTATGGTTTCATTTACTTCATGCATGAATGGTACATATACTATTGGTGATACAGCAGGAGGAGCAGCATTTGATTACCCAAGTTTCACAAGTGCAGTAAATGTACTTAATGATGTTGGTGTATGTGCTCCAGTTGTATTTGTAGTTGATACAGGAGTTTATAATGAGCAATTTATTATTGACGAATTTGATGGATCAAGCGCTACAAACACTGTTACATTCACAAGTGTAAATGGTGATAGCTCTGAAGTTTTATTACATCATTTACTTACATATGCTAATAACTATATTGTAGAGTTTAATGGTGCAGACTATGTTACTTTCAAGAATATGACATTACAAGCAGATATGCCTAGTTACTATGGTAGAATATTTGTTCTTCAAGGAAATGCTGATCATATCTCAATAACAAATAACGTTATTGATGCTGGAGTTGGTTCTTCTAATACAAGTGCAGGTATATATTCTTTAAATACAAAAGATGACTTTACTACAATTGTTGACAACCATTTTATTAATGGTTATAGCTCTATATACCTTTGGGGTCCTAGTGGATCAAATGAAGTTGGTCATATTATTGAAAACAATGTTTTTGAGGATTTTATTGGAGGAGCTATATATGTAAGTCAAGCGGACTCAATTATTATTATGAATAATGATTTAAAATCTACTGCAATAGGTAATACTACATGGAGTCAGTATTATGGTATTAATATTACCTCATGTAATAATAATGTTGTTGTCAAAAGCAATACTATTTTACTGAAGGCAGATGGTAAAACAACTGGTATTAATGTTAACGTACTTCAAAGTAATATTTCTAATAAATCAATTATTGCCAATAATACTGTAAAAATATACAATGGTGAATTGACAAATATTGGAATGAAAATTAATAATTGTACTCACGTTGACCTTACTTATAACAGTTTAAATGTTCGTAGTGGTGATGCTGGTTCTGCAGCTATTTATCTGAATATTATTACTTTAAATGGTAATATTAGTGTTACTAATAACCTATTTATAGATTCAAACAGTTATGCTGCAATTATTATGCCTGCTGGAGTTGGTACAATGAATTATAACTCTTTCTATTCTAATTCTGATGGTCTACTTAAATATGATAATATAGATTATACTTCATTAAGTGATTATCAAACTGCTAGTTCAAAGGACGCTAATTCAGTAAATCTTAATCCTGATTTTGCTAACTTTGATGATATGCATTATGCTAATTCACTAATGGCAGGTTTAGGAACTCCAGTAGTAGGTATTACTGTTGATATGGATGGCGATATGCGTGATGCTGTTCGCCCTACAATTGGAGCTGATGAAAAAGAGATGGCTAAATACGACATAGGAGTTGTTAAGATTATAAACTTAACAGATACTATGAACGAAGGTAATTTAGCTACACCAATTGCAATAATTTATAACTATGGTTATGATACAATTTCTTCAGGTTTTGATATTAATTATTCTTTAAATAATGGTACTGCCGTTGTTTATAATTATACTGATACATTATTCCCTGCAGAAGCAGATACTGTAACTTTAGCTGATTTTAATGCAACAGCATCAAACTCACAAATATGTGTAACTACTGTTCTTGCAGCAGATACAAGTACATATAATGATACACAATGTCATTACTACTATGGTTTCCCAACAAGAGATGCTTTATTGATTGATATAGTATCAATAGAGGAAACATGTAATATGACTTATGACACCGTTAAGGTATTGGTTACTAATATCGGTCTTGATACTATTAATGGTAGTGGTCAAACTAATAATACAATTAGTTACCAAAGCAATGCTTCAACAACCGTAAATGAGCCATTTACTAGTGTAGTAGCTCCATTTGATAGTGTATGGTATGAATTTACCACTCTAACTTATGTTGGTACTAATAATCTAGTTGATTCATTATATTCCATAAGAGCTTGGATAAACTTTGAGAATGATAGTTATGTTGGTAATGATTCAATTACTACATTAATAAATTCTCCTCATACTCCAGATGCTCCTATATATACTTCACCATTGAGTGTTGTATATGCAACACCAGCAGTATTGAATGCAACATCACCAAGTAATGATAGCGTTGTTTGGTTCTTTGATGCTACAATATCTGATTTTGAAGCAATAGGAACACAGTATACTACTAATTGGTATGTTACTCAAGATACAAGTATGTGGCTTTCGGCTCAGATTGTTGCTCCTAGTAACTCTGACCAACTTGGTACTTCTGATGATGTAAATCTTGCTTCTGGTTATCCAACACCTTTCGCCAATTGGTATTGGGGAAATAAAGAGCAATACTTAATTACAGCTACAGAACTTGCTGATTTGGGTATTACTGCTGGTCCAGTAACACAACTTGAGTTTGAAGTTGCTGCTGTTAACTCAGTTCCTGCATTATCAAACTATAAGATTTCTATTGGTCACTCTATAATCACAGAAATGACTGCATGGGAAATTGGTTTAACACCAGTTTATAATGCCACATCTTATACTCCACATGATGGTTGGAATACTTTCAATTTTTCTACTCCGTTTGTTTATGATGGTGTTAGTAATGTTGTAATTGAAATATGTTCTAATAACTCTGCTTATATTTCAAATGGAAATGCTTCTGTTAAACATTCAACTACTTCGTTTGTTTCTACATTAAACATTCACCAGGACAATACTTCTACTATTTGTTCTAATATGGGTATTGGTATACAATACAGCTTGCGACCTAATATTAGGTTAAAGGGAACATCTGGTGGTTGTGCAAGTCCTAGAGTTGAATTTGAAATCAATCCTCAAGCACAATCGGCTTGTGATGTAAGTGCATATAATGCAGTTGATTTATTTAGTCAAGTATATATGACAAATAATGAAGTTCTAAAATTAGAAATTAAGAACTTTGGTACAGCAGATCAAGCATCTATTCCTGTAAGCTATACTATCAATGGTGGTACAGCAGTTACTGAGAATGCATCTGTTTTGGCTAATGGTTCATTGGTTCATACATTTGTTACTCCAGCTAACTTTAGTGCACAGGGAGTATATGATGTTAAGTTCTATACAGCATTATCATGCGATAATGTAGTTCTTAATGATACCTTTGCTACTACAGTAGAGAACCTAATTCCAGATTACTGTAATTCTACAGCTACAAGTACATATAATACTTTTGTTGAAAGTGTTCAAGTAGGACTAGATAGTAATGTATCTACATCAACAAGCTCTAAGTATACAGACTATACTACTATGGGAGCATTTACTACTGTAGCACCAAGCAACTCTTATAATCTTTCAATAGATGTTGGAGCAGGTGGAACTGCAATGAATGGATACGTTAAGGTTTATATTGATTATAACCGTGATGGTATATTTGATCCAATTGATGATTTGGTATTTGGAGATTCATATACTGGAGCATCTTCAAGTGCTGTAGCTACTGTTACAGGAACAATTGTAGTACCTGCAACAGCAATCATAGGAACAACACATATGCGTGTAGTTTGTAAGGAAAATGGTACAGCAGCAGATGTTGATCCTTGTGGTGGATACACTTATGGTGAAACCGAAGACTACCAAGTTAATATAGCACCTTACATTCAGCAAGATGCTGGTGTTGAGCAAATATTAGGAATGTCTTCTTTGGTTACATCTAATATTATTCCTTTAGATGTTCGTGTTAGAAATTATGGTTCTGACCCAATATTATCAGTAGACATAGTTTACGAAGTAAATGGAGCAGCAACAACATTCACTTATTCAACAACTATTGCAGTTGGTGATTCTGCAGATATTTCTTTAGGAAATATAACAATAAATGATGGAGCAAACACAGTTTGTGCTCATACAGTATTGGCAAGTGATGATAATTACTTTAACGATGAGTCTTGTAATTCAGTATTCCGTGAGGCAGTATCACAATTAGCTTTCCAAGACGATTTTGAAGGTTCTGACCTTTGGAGACGTGGTGATTATACAAATCAGTGGACACGAGGTGTACCAATGATGACAAATATTAATACAGCACATAGTCCAGTAAATGTTTGGGCAATAGGTATTGATACTACATACAATGATGATTCTTATGATATGCTTTATAGTCCTAAGTTTGAAATCACTTCAAATCTTGATAGTGCTTATCTTAAGTTCTGGCAGTATTATAATAGTGAGTTAGATAATGATGGTGGATATATCCAGTATCGTAAGAACTCTGCAAACTGGGCATCATTAGGTTACTTAGGAGATGCTAGAGCAACAGCTTGGTATACAAGTAATGTTGGTGGCACTTATATGTGGACTGGAAACAGTAATGGTTGGACAGAATCTACATACTTCCTAGACTTTACTACAGGCGAATTTGAATTCACAGGAACAAGCGATACTATCCAATTCCGATATGTATTCTTTAGTGATGCAGGGGTTCATAATTTTGATGGTTGGGCAATTGATGACTTTAGTCTTGAATTACCTCAAGTACCAAATGATGTAGGAGTAACAGCAATAACATCTCCAGCTGCAAGTGTGCAAGCAGGAGAAGTAATTACAATTATTGTTGATGTTAAGAATCTAGGAACATCTAGTCAAGCAAGCATACCAGTATGGTATACTATTGATGGTGCTACAGCAATAACTGAAACATTTACTCCAGCAACACCATTATTAGCAGGTGCTACAGGAAGTTATACATTTACAGCTACAGGAGTTGCTCCAAGTACAAATTTCCAATTATGTTCAGGTACTAGTCTTTCAGGAGATTCTTACCCACAGAATGATGATATTTGTACAAGTGTAATGGTAACACCAGCTAACATTGATGCAAGTATAACAGCAATTTCAGTATCTCCACTACCAGGTAATGGCGGTGATACAACATGTGTTGTATATCCAATTACAGTAACAATAGAGCTTACCAATGCAGGAGTTACTGCATTAACTTCTATCCCTGTAAGATATACAATGGATCATGTTAATTATGTAGATGAAACATGGAGCGGTAATATGGCTCCAGGTGAGGTTGATACATTTGTATTTGTAACTACATATAATTCACCATTAGGTAATTATAACTTATGTGGTATTACTGACTTAGCAAATGACCCTAATGCTTCAAACAATGAAATGTGTAGAGCATTAACAGGAGCTACTTGTATAGGTTTAAATACTGTAACAGAAAATGCATTTGAGGTATCTCAAAATGAACCAAATCCTGCACAAGGAAAAGTTCGTATTGCTTATATCGTACCAGCAAATGGTAATGTAGTATTTGAACTACGCAATGCATTGGGACAGATTATTTACAACCTAGATCAAGATTCTTATACAGGTGACAACACCATTGAAGTAGACGCTAGTGATCTAGCAAACGGAGTATATTATTACTCTGTAACATTCGATGGGCAACGCATCACACGTAAGATGGTTGTTAATCAATAGAACTAAATAACTAATATGGGAGCTATAAAGCTCTCATATTTAAACATAATAAAATCCTCCTTTTGAAACTGCAATGCAGTATTCGAAAGGAGGATTTTTTTATTATGTAAATTGGTATTAATGCATTATCGATGAATAAAAAACAAACTTGATTTATAAAGCTTTCCTATAAAGTCTAATTGTTTAATTAATGATTATATAATGGAGCTATTACAGGTTAATAGCATGTTAATTAGGGCATTATAGTTAGCTTGATTTAAGATTTTATTAAATAATGATACGTACTAAACGTACTTATACAAAATACAAATCAAACCAGATTAAATGTACTTACCCTGCTAGCTATCTGATTTATTTATTATCAAGTTTAAATCATAATAGGTATAATGATGATAATGCTATGTGAAGCTTATAATATCAGTGCTTATACCAATTTGGTATTAAATGGACAATGGTTGAAAAGAGTATTGATACGTCTAATATTAATTGATATAATAAATATGGAGTTAGAATTTAGTTATTTATAGTGGTATAAGTGGTTAATACTTAGGTGTAATTATTTATTAGAAAGGGTAGCCAATTGCAAAGTTGGCTGTCCATATAAGTTTGCCGTCAAGGGTGTTCATACTAAATCTTTGTCCTTTATCTCTATATGGCTGATATATTGGGTGTGCAACGTCAAACCTTATTACAAGAAAGCTTAAGTCGTATCTAATGCCGTATCCTATGTCTGCTGCTAGTTTTGGAATAAAGTTATGAAAATGAAATACTCCTTCTGGCATTTTATCACTTTCTTTTAATAAGAAAATATTTCCAATATCAGTAAATAATGCCCCTCGTAAATCAGAACTAATGGGGAACCTAAATTCATAATTAAACTCTATCTTAATATCTCCAGTCATCTCAAAGGTTTTCGTGCCAGTAGTAAAACTTCCTGGTCCTAGTGTTCCGAGTGTCCATGCTCTTAAGCTGTTTGCTCCACCAATATAAAAACTTTTTTCAAAAGGAATAGCTACTGATCCAAATAATGGAATACCTATTCCTAAATTCACTCTAAATACGTTCATAAGGGTGCTACGAGCCATGGGGTAATAATATCGATAGTCTACCTCAAACCGAGCAAATTGTGTATAAGGTAGACCCATTACCCAATACTGCCCAAGGGAGTCTTTTTTGTTACCAAGCATTTTACTGAATATACCATATGGAATACCTCCTAATTCTGCTTTTGCAAAAAAGAATTGGAAAGGAGTTTTAGACTCCCACTTACGTTCATTATATATATATGAATAACTCATACCGAGTACTAGGTGATCTTGATATGAATACTTTATACGAGGATCCTCATAGTTGTCTATTACTTTTTTGAAGCTATCTGTTGGGTTAATTTTTACGGAACTTATTTCTAAGGGGTTTACAATTTGAGATACGTTTACGTTCGTAATCCAATTATAACCAAAGTCAGCATTAATAATATAGCGCGAATAATCCGGTCTATCTTGATAGTTATAACCCATACTTATACGGGTTTTTGGATTAAAATATCGAGAGAAAAAATTTCGTTTTACTGGAGCAAGAAACCTAGGAATATCCAAACTAGTATTTATACCAGCCTCAAAAGTATTAAATATCTTAAGAATCTTATTTATTTCGTCTTCTGCTGCATTTGTTACATTTTGAACCTCTAAAGCACCTCTTATACCTACGCTAAGGACTTCTCCACCTCGAAAAGTATTGCGAGTTATAAGTGTCACTCCTTGTTCAATACCAAAATCACCACCAGTGTTTTTAAGTTCACTTTCGGTACTAAGGCTGTATTTGTCAGATTTTGAGAGTTCTATAACACAATCCAGCTGTCCAAAGTTTTTTATATCTTTTTGTTGGTCTAAAAAGTTGATATTTATATACTTATAAATAGAGAGGTTAAATAATGCTTTATACGAATAGGCTACATTATCTTCTCTATAAAGCCTAGTTGGCTTAATAAATATAGCATTAATAATACTTTTAGGATTTACCTTAATATCGCCACTGTGAATAAAATAGTAATTAAGAGTATCAACATTATCAGCACTATAGGTAATAATAGTAGTATCAAGTTTTACTCCTAGGGCTCTGTCAGCTATCTCAGGATATATATAGACTCTCCTAAATTTATATTGTTTACTTTTTATAATAATTACACTGTCAGCTCTTTTAATTCCTAACGGCTGTATCTTTACCTTTAAATCTACTCGGTGCTCATTAAAATTTGAATCGGCTGAAAAAGTTATTTGCTTTTTCGAGAAATAGTAGAAACCTAGGTTTTTTAGATCATCGGATATTCTTTTTCTTTCAGCTTTTAGATTAGCTGTTGCAAATATAGTTCCTGTATCGAGTTTAGAATCTTTCCAATTAGCTAACACAAATGATTTTATGGATTTATTGCTGATGTCAAAATCTATTTTACGAAGGTAATATGGATAATTAGTTTTAATTATATAATTAACACTGGCCATTTTTAGTCCTTCGAAAAGAGTTATTTCGGATACTATCTCAGTATTATAATAACCCAAATTATGCATATGCTGCCTAATATTGCGGGCTGTAGCATCAACAAGAGTACTGTCGTATATGATTGGTTTTTCACCTAATATATTGCATAAGAAATTTTGAACTTTGCTACTATCTTTAAAGTTTTGCCCAATATCATATACCCATACCCATGGCCTTTGGTAAAGTACCGATCTATTCTCCTTTTGTTTATAAAAAGAAGGAATATCATGACCTTTTACCTTTTCGCCTTCAAGCACAAAACTACTTCCAATGTACAAATAGTCACCATCTGGCACACTCCGTGTTGTCATACATGATGATGCTATGACCATTAGAATCAAAATCCATAAAATAAGAGTAATAAAACGCTTCACTTGATGATGTTTATGCTAATATTGTAATCCCATTTAGAGCTCAAAATTGCTATTAATATGCCGCTCAGAAGTATTAACTATATATTTCTGTAACTATATTTTCAGCATCAATGCTTCTTAAACAGTATAAGTACAAAATTAAAGTATTATGCTTTATGATTTACGTTTAAATATTTATACATTATAGTTTGCCTATTGAATTAGTAATTGCCATATAATACACACTAAATTAAGTATATACATTTGTATTAATAATAGTTTATAAAATAAAACTGCTTATCCAATTGGATTTTTGAGCATTGCCATTTTTGCCATTTTATGCACCTCTAAACTTGCATAACCAAACTCCTCAACCACTTTACCCAAAAGAAGATAGATGCCTTCACCACGAAAAGGATAGTTTTTTAGTGGAAATTTCATAGTGGAGTAAGTACTTGATTCGTATTTCAGTTCCAATTTAAAAAAACCTGCAATCTTAAATCTGCAATCTTCTATCGTTAATCAATTATTTACCACCCTTTACCACCCTTTACCACTCTTTACAATTTTTTACCATCCCCTACCACCCCTTTGTCATCCTGAGCGCAGCCGAAGGGCAACCCCTTACTATTTTTTACAATTTTTTCACCACTTTTCACAAAACCTATCAATATTAATCGTAAATTTGCGATTGATATGAATAGAGCAATAGAAAATATAACTTACGCCCCAATGTCGGTAGAATTAGCCGCCTATGCTAAAGCGCTTAGTCATCCAACTCGTGTGGAAATACTAATGCATTTAGACAAGCAAGCATGCTGCTTTACGGGTGATTTGGTTGATGTATTCCCCATTGCTCAATCCACTATTTCGCAACATCTCAAAGAGCTTAAAAATGCTGGTCTTATTCAGGGCGAATTGCGTCCTCCAAAGATTAAATATTGCATAAATAAAGCAAATTGGGAGAAAGCAAGAGTATTATTTAATGATTTTTTGAAGTAAAAAATTTATAAACAATATCGTTTATTGGCGATAAACTAATTGATGTAATATGAGTAAAGAAATTAAAGTATTAGGAACAGGTTGTCCAAAATGTATGCAGACAACGAGTATTATTACAGAGGTGGTTGCGGAGAATGATTTCGATGCTTCCATTGAAAAGGTAGAAGATATTATGGAAATAATGAAATATAATGTAATGTCGACTCCGGCAGTGGTTGTCGACGGAGAAGTGGTAATTAAAGGAAGAATTCCATCGAAACAGGAGTTGAAAGATTTATTATCATAACAATAACCAAAGCATAAAAACCAAATGTTTGACTGGGTTCAAAATATTGCCGATTTTATAGTCTATAACACTCTAGAACTGAGTAGAGATAGTAAGCTCGCCGATGCTTTGAATTTCTTTATCTACGATAGTATAAAAATCCTGATTCTTATTACGGTGATTATTTTTTTGATGGGAATAATAAATAGTTATTTCCCTGTCGAAAAAGTAAGAAATTTCTTATCACGTAATAAACTTTACGGCCTCGAATACCTTATGGCAAGCCTATTCGGCGTTGTTACTCCTTTCTGCTCCTGCTCATCCATTCCCTTATTTATTGGTTTTGTAAAAGGCGGAATTCCTCTTGGAGTAACCTTTTCTTTTTTGGTTACATCACCTTTGGTAAATGAAGTCGCAATTGGATTATTTATTGGGCTTTTTGGAGTCAAAATCACTATTTTATATGTGCTCAGTGGTATTGTTTTGGGTGTGGTATCGGGCGTAATATTACAAAGCTTTAAGTTAGAAAAACACCTCACGCCTTGGGTAAAGGAGATTCTTAAAAACGCCGAAAAAGAACAGTCAAAATACATTTCAGAACATCAATCTTTATCACAGAGAATACCAATAATAATTAGCGAAGTTCGTAATATTCTCAGGGGAATTATCCCATATGTAATTATAGGAATTGCAATCGGTGGTTTGATGCACGGCTATATTCCTGAAGGATTTTTTGAGCAATATATGAGCAAGGATAATCTTTTTGCAGTGCCAATTTCAACCATTATGGCTGTGCCAATGTATTCAAATGCATCGGGAGTATTGCCAATAGTGCAAGTGTTAGTAGCAAAAGGCATCCCTTTAGGAACAGCAATTGCTTTTATGATGGCTGTGGTTGGCTTATCCCTTCCCGAGGCCATGTTGCTCAAAAAAGTGATGAGCATAAAACTTATTTCAATATTTTTTGGAGTAGTGACACTTTGTATAATTATTTCAGGATATCTATTTAATATTATTTTATAACACCTTAAAATTTAACATAATGAAAAAAGTAAATTTATTAGTAGTAAGCATTATTGCATTTATATTAATTTCTTGTAATGGCAATTCGCAAACGGTAGAGAGCAATATAAGTTCTACAAAAAACATGATTGAAGTTATCGATTTTCATTCCACCCATAGATGCATGACTTGTAATGCTATTGAGGCTAATACTAAGCATGCTTTGGATAAGTTTTTTGCTGACGAGCTTAAAAGCGGGATCATTACTTTCCAATCGGTGAATGTGGACGAAAAAGCAAATTCTCAAATGGCTGAAAAGTACCAAGCAACAGGAACTTCTCTTTTTCTTAATGTGATAGTTGATGGTAGCAGCACTATTATTAATCTTACAGAATTAGCTTTCGCAAAAGGAAGGAAAAAGGAAGCCTTTTCCAAACGACTAAAGATTAAAATTGATGAACAACTAATAAAGCTATAGATGGAGTTTCTGCAATCCATAATCGACAACTATAATATTCCTTTATTGTCTGCTTTTGTGTTGGGCTTAATGACTGCAATTAGCCCATGTCCCTTGGCAACAAATATTACTGCTACGGCTTTTATTTCTAAAAATATCAGTAATAAACGCATGGTGTTTCTCAGTGGAATTATATACTCTTTGGGTAGGGCTTTTAGTTACTCTGCCATTGGTTTAATACTATATTTTGGTGCTAGCAAATTTCATATTGCAAGCTTCTTTAATCAAAATGGTGAAAAATTTCTTGGCCCACTGCTAATTATTATAGGATTAATAATGCTCAATATTATTAAGTTCAATTTTCTTGGAACAACAAATTTTAGTGAGCGCCTGAGTTCCAATTTTAAGGACAAAGGTTTGTTGGGCTCATTTTTTATTGGAATGATATTCGCCCTAGCTTTCTGCCCCTATAGTGGAGCTTTGTTTTTCGGAATGCTTATTCCTATGACAATTAGCGATGCCAACGGACTTATATTACCATTAATTTTTGCAATTGGTACAGGTTTGCCTGTTATTCTGTTTACATATTTGCTTGCTTTTGCCGCAGGAAGTGTTGGGCTTTTCTATAGCAAAATCACCAAAATAGAAAAACAAATGCGATATATTGCTGCAGTAGTTTTTATAATTACGGGGCTTTATTATATATATATATATTTTGGAAGTATGTATTTTCAGTAGCTTGTTTTTCATACTTTTGTTCAAAACAAATCAAAACCCTTTAGGAATAAACTTAGGTTTTTATTGGTTTAGAATGGTAGCAGAATAATAAATAAAGGATAAATCATTGGATTTACAAGGCCACCAAGTTTCACTTTATTAAAAATAAAAACCTGTGCCAATACAAGAGTAATAAAGCTCTTAACCTGATGATGTTTATGCAATTGGGTTTTTAAGCATTGCCATTTTTGCCATTTTATGTACCTCTAAACTTGCATAACCAAACTCCTCAA
>Ga0256842_1000309_pt1 | contig 42992 bp, 42 predicted proteins | sample 4559240metaG_FD_185973 | JGI IMG/M metagenome (GOLD analysis project Ga0256842, IMG submission 185973) | Hydrothermal vent microbial communities from Guaymas Basin, Mexico - 4559-240 | ecosystem: Environmental > Aquatic > Marine > Hydrothermal vents | place: Mexico: Guaymas Basin | collected...
TTTTGTTATAATATGTGAAATTATAGCGTTTTTTTATTATATATAGATTAAAGTAGGAGTATATTTATAGCTTTATTTCTTAAATATCATTATTTTTTGCTACTATTGAGATAAATATTTAAGACCAACATTATATAATCTTGCAGAGTAATAAGATAACTGTTTAACAATTTCAAGCTTTTTAGAACTGAGTTTTAATCGGTTCTTTTGAGTTAGTATTATAGTTTTCATAATAAATATTATATAATAATTATTATGTTATGTCAATAACAAATTAAAATAAAGGAGAACGGCTCTTTTCATCGTCCTTTTGTGCTTTGCACTTTCTTTGAGAAAGGACGATGTTTTTAAGCCTAAAATACTTAATGAAATATCGTACTACATTAATATTGTCATCTATTTTTTTTATTGGTTGTGCTGAAAAACATCAAATTAATATAGGGGAGATTACACTAAGTAATCAGAAAAATAGAGAAGAGTCTGTTGCAAAAGATAGATATATGTCTTTTACACAAGAGTATTATGATAATAAAAAGTATCCAGTAAGTGAATACTGTGATGATAAAAGAGCAATACTTACAGATGATAAATTCTCTACAGAGACATATCTAAAAATAACAAATGAAAGAACAAAACAGAACCGTGTAGGTAAATATCCTATATGGTTTTTAGTAAATGATGATGCTAAAAATATTCAATGTGTAAAAAAGAGTGCAAATTTTATTAATGAAGAGCCATTTGTAGTAAGCAATAGCGATAAATTAACTCTAAAACTACTACAAAAAAATCAAGAAGAGAAAAGAGTTCCTATTAGAGAATTGGGTGTTTTGATTGATTTTATTGGTTTAGTAGTTCCTCAAACTGCAAATTTTTTATTAAAAAGCAATAATATTATAAAAGACCCAAGAACAAGAGACTACTTAGATACTATGGAAAACGCTTTTAAAAATGGTGATTTAGATGGTACAAAAAGTAGAGATTTTACAACTAAAACAGCCTCTATTAAAGTAAAACTTTTTGTTCCACAAGATGATTTAAAGAAAAAAGAGTTAGGTTATATTCTTTTAAAACCAAAATATAGAACTACTCTCTCAACAGTTGATATAATTAAAGGTGTCCCAAACTTTAAATATATATTTACAAGCTCCGACCCTAGAATACAAGATATTATGAACTATCAATTAAAATCAAAGGGGCTTACTGTAAAACAAGAGGTTGATAATTTTAAACATCTAGCAGATGAATATATTATAGATGCTTTAAGTACACTTAATGTTCACCTTCTAAATCGTTTTACAAGTTATGATAGAGGGTTAGTTTTAGCTTTAGCTTTAAGACAAAGTTCACTCTATAGAAAACTATCAAGAGCAGTAAGAAGAGGAGATGTAAAGAGAATAGAAGAGTATATGGAGATATTAAACAGTAAAAATAACCCTCTTCATGACTTAAGCAAACTTCTAAATCTAACTGGAATTGAGTATTATAAATTAATGTATAATGCAAATAGATTAATTAAACATACTCAAACAACAGAGGCACAAAGAGTAAAAGAGCAAGAGAGACTAAAAGAAGAAGAGACAAAAAGACAGATAGAACTTCAAGGAATTGAAAACTTCTTAAGACCAGTTGCTAGATGGAGTTATATTCCACAGATGTTTTCAAAAAATGCTAAAGTAATAGATACAGAGGGAAATAGCTATACAATAAGCGACCTACAGACTAAATATAATAGAAAAGATAGTGTACTCTCTTATGGTTGTTATACAAATTTACAAAATAGAATTCATGGTGTAAGTGTTCAAGATTATTTAATTCACCCAAACTATACAAATGGAATAAAATATAACTATATGGCAATATCTGTAGATAGAAACAGAACAATTAGCACATTTCTTTATAATTTTAATTCAGATAATAATCTAAAAATACAAAATATTTTAATAGATAAAGATGGATATTTTATTATGAAAAATAGACTAAAAGAGGTTATAAACACTAAGAGAGCTAAGATGTGTTATAGGGATATTATATCTAATTTATAACATAAGTACCTATCCAAAATTAATTTCATAAGCTTTATCTGAACCATAAGAACAAAGAACTTTATCAATATAAGTACCTATCCAAAAGATTATTATATTATGTCAGTTCATCTTTTAGCACAAGCTGTTAGAAAGAGCTATTATAGAAGATAGAGGTTAACTAACCTCTTTTAAATAACTCATAGCAGTAGCAATTAAATCATCATCATCTCTACTAAAAGATTTTAATACAACTCTAGCTCTATTATCAGCAAACTCTATAAAAACTCTCTCTTTTGCATTTGCTATTTTGGTTATTTTTTTATCTCTTGCTAGAACTTTCATAACCATTACATCTATAAACTGTCTTGAAGTTACATCTAGTTTTCCAAATCTATCTGCTATCTCTTTTTCTATCTCATAAATTTCAGCTGTTGTTTTAGCTTGTGATAGTCTTCTATATAGTTCTAATCTTAATCTATCTTCTTCTATTAACTCATCATTCAGATAGGCATCAATAGTTAATTTTATATCAACTTGAAAATCTTCATCTTCCTCTTTACTCTCTCCACTAAGCTCTCTTATGGCATCTTCTAACATTCTAAGATATAAAGAGTAACCTATCTGTTTTATATGTCCAGATTGAGCCTCTCCTATAATATTTCCCCCACCTCTTATTTCTAAATCGTGAAATGCTAAAACAGCCCCACTTCCTAAATCTGAATGTGATTCTAGTGCTAAGAGTCTCTTTTTAGCATTTTCACTTAGATTATCTTTATCTTCTACCATAAAATAACAATACCCCTCTTTTCCTCCTCTTCCGACTCTTCCTCTTAATTGGTGTAAATCGGCTATTCCAAATCTATCTGCACCATCAACTATCATTGTATTGGCATTTGGAATATGAATTCCAGACTCTACTATAGAGGTTGATAACATAACATCATACTCTCCCTCTTCAAATTTCATCATATCTTTTTCTATTACGAGAGCTGATATTTTGGAGTGTAAAACTGATATTCTAAGTTTTGGCATAAGTTTTTGGAGTACTTCTTTTTTATGCTCAATCTCTGCAATAGAGTTAAATACATAAAAAATCTGTCCTCCTCTTCTAAGTTCTCTTGTTATTGCCTCTTTAATAATCTTTTTATTATAACTTTTAACAAAGGTTCTAACACCTTGTCTATCAATAGGTGGAGTTAAAATTTCAGAAAATGTTTTTACTTTTGATAGTGCCATATTAAGGCTTCTTGGAATTGGAGTTGCTGACATTGAAAGAAGATGCACATTTACAGCTATCTCTTTTAGTGCCTCTTTCTGTTTTACTCCAAATTTATGCTCCTCATCTATAATAATAAAAGCTAATTTTTTAAATTTAGCTTTTAAAAGTGCATGAGTTCCCACTACCATATCTATACTACCCTCTTCTAAACCTTTAAGTAGTGCTGTTTTCTCTTTTCCTTTTGTAAATCTATCTAATTTTCCTATTTTTATATTATACTCTTTAAATCTCTCCTGCATACTTTTAAAGTGTTGAGAACTAAGCAGAGTAGTTGGTGCTACTATCATAGATTGATACCCATTTTTCCATGCTATAAACATTCCATTCATAGCAACTTCTGTTTTACCAAATCCAACATCAGCAGATAAAAGTCTATCCATCATTTTACCACTACTCATATCTTTTAGCATACTATTAATAGCCTCTTCTTGGTCTTGGGTATGGATAAATCCTGCATTACTCATAAAGATTTGATGTTCTATTAAATCTCTTTTTAAAATAATCCCTTTTTTCAGATGTCTTTGGGCTGATATATTAATAATCTGTGATGCAATAGCAAAGAGTTTCTCTTTTACTTTACTTTTTAATCTTTTAAAACTGGCTTTACCCATTTTATCTAAAATAGGTAATCCTCCACTATCTGCCACATATCTATCTATTACATTTAGGTTCTCAACAGGAATTAAAAGCATATCTTCATTTTGATACTCTATTAAAACAAACTCCCTTTTTGAACCTAATACTACTCTTCTCTCAACTCCTCTAAATAGTCCAACTCCATGATTTTCATGAACTACAAAATCACCAACTTTAAGTTCATCTAAAATAATAGATGCCTTTTTGACTCTTTTTCTTTTAGCCTCTTTATTTAGAGAGATTATTACCTCTTTGTCCGATATTAGATTTACTATAATATCTTTATATACTATATTAATATTTTCAAATGACTCTAACTCACTACCTCTAATAACAGACTCATTTTTAGCAATAATGGTTATCTTTTTATAACTATTTGATTTTATAATAGCATTTGGGTTAATAACCTCTAACTCTCTAAACTCTTTAGCATAAGGCACTATAGGCAGATTAAAATTATCTTTAGAGATTAATGGAGTATCTAAGCTATATATCTCTTCTAACTCTTCATTTATATTAGAAAGCAGTATAGGATTAAATAGATTTAAATAGTTTTCTCCTAAATTATCTAAATACCAAAAACCTAAACTATCTATATCTTTTATAAAAGTATCTAATTTACTTAAATTTACTCTTTTTTGCCAACTATTATATTCACTCTCTTCTAAAGCTAATTTAGCAGGAATTATATCTATTCTCTCTAACTCATCTTTTTTACTCTTTTGTGTATCAATAGAAAATTCTCTAATAGACTCTATCTCTTCATCAAACAGAGAAATTCTATATGCACTATATCCACCCAAAGGAAAAATATCAATAATATCACCACGAAAAGAGACTTCACCCTTTTGTGTAACTATATCCACAAAACTATATCCCCAATGGTAGAGTCTATCTTTTAACTTATTTAGATTAATAGTTGAAGCAAATTCAAGCTCTATTTTAGAAAAAAATTTCTCTTTTGGAAGATGAAATAAAAGTGTACGAATAGGAGAAATTAAAAGCTTTTTATCTTTACAACTAAAATATTTATAAAGAGCTTCAAGGAGTTCATAAAATTCCATTTGAAAGGAACGCAAATCATCACCAAAAGAGAGTCTTAAATCAGGAAGTATAAAAGATTTATAATGAAGTAAAGTAGAGGTATCAGCAGTTTTTATAGCCTCTTTATCATTTTTACAAATGAGTAGAAGCTTATTAGAAGAGGTATCTTTATTTAAAAGATACTCATATATATCGTTTTGTCTCATTTAAATATTATTTAGTATCCTATTTTTTTAGGTTTTACAATATGAACATCTTGCATATTATCTGGTGTTACTCTACCTGAAACTATTTTAGTCTCGCCCTCAAATACAGCATTTGGCTCAATTACAATATTATTTACAACTACATCACCATAAACTTTACCATAAGGCATAATATCTATAACTTCACCTGTAAAATTACCTCTAAATTCACCTGAAACTAGTAGTTTTTGAGCTTGTATCTCACCCATTACTCTACCACTTTTTCCAACGACAACTTCACTACGAGATAGAATATTACCCTCAAGTTCCCCATTAATGAGAATATTTCCATCACATCTTATCTCGCCCTTTATTGCTGTACCTGGGGTGATGATACTTGCCGAATTCATCTGTACCGTTTTTTTCTTTTTTTTACCAAAAAAAGCCATTGTTTCTCCTTATTGAAAACTCACTTAATAGTGAATATTATAGCCAATTATTATTTATATTTGAAGTAAATTTTTTTTAATAAAGCTCTCAACTATAAAAAATAGACCAAATAGTATATATTTTTAATTTTTTTTAACATTTTAAAACATTTCAGATTTTATAGATAATTCTCTTAATTTTTCTTTTATTTCTTTAAAATCTATATCAATAATAGAGACAATATTATTAGTACTATTAAGATTTAATAAACTCTTTCCCTGGTTTCCAGTCAATATAGACACTATCTTTAAAATCTAATCTAGGTGCTTTTATAAAAACAGCTTTAAAAGGTTTATCGCTAGTTTTATTAAAGTAGTGTGCTTCTCCTTGGCTACATATTAAATAGTCTCCTGCTTTTAAAGCTACTAACTTCCCATTAACCCAAGCATCACACTCACCTTCAAGTGCTAAAAAAGACTCCTCTTGATATTCATGTTTATGACATGGGTGTTCTTCATTTGGAGTAATTACCACTATTCCCATATCGACATTGGTTGTTCCATCTGTTAAGTATTTTGGTTCATGAGTTTTAAATCTATATTCATCTTTATTTTCATTTGTTAAGTGCATTTTTTATCCTTTTTTAAACTGCTGGTGCTTTCCACATTGAGGTGGTTAATTTTCTATCTACAAGTTTTAACTGCTCTTTATAAATCTCTTGCCAATTCTCTTTTATATCACTATATTTTTGATAGTTTTGGATATTTGGTTCAATCTCTCTATCCCACTTTACCAATTTTTTAGAAGCTTCCTCTATAGAGCTATAAACTCCTAAAGCAACACCACAAAGCATAGCACCACCTAAAGAAGTTGCCTCTTTTACTACGGGGATTTTAACTCTTTTTCCCGTACTATCTGCTAAAATCTGTGACCACAATTTCCCTTTACTAGCTCCACCTGCAAATGTTATAGTATCACTATTTACTTCTGAAAACTTAGAGATATTTTCTAAATTAATACTACTTACAATACAAGCATTCTCCTCTAAACTTCTAAACATAGAGGCACGATTACATATATTTGGGTCAATAGATAGGTTTATAAAAGATGGGGAGGCGTGATACCACTTTCCATATTTCATAATATCACTAAAGATTGGAACTATTCCATAAGAGCCAATAGGTATATCTTTAGCTTTCTCTTCTAATATAGTGTAAACATCAACCCTCACGCATACTAGAAGCTGTAATAGCTTTTATCTCCTTAGCATCTACAAACTAAGTTCCAATTATTTTTAAAATCAAAACTCATAGAGTTTTCAATTCCATCTTCACTTAAATGAATCCACTCCTCTTGTGCTACCCCTAACTGATTACCTAACTCATTAAATATTACAGCTCTTACACTTCCTGTTCCTGCATCTATTGTCATAAAATACATACTATTTTCCTTGAAGTTTCATTTGCTCTAACTCCCAATATTCCATATAGAAGCTATCCTCTTTACTAATACTTTTATATCCCCCAAATCTTTTAGCATCTATCATAGCTTTTATAGTGTGATTATTTATATCTTCTATAATCTTAGCCTCTTTATCATCTCTTCCAAAACTAATAGTTCCAAAATCTTTTAAAACAGCCCAGTTTGGAGCAGGATTTAACATAACCTCTTCACCACTACTATACTCTTCAAAGTACTCTATATAATCTTGGATATATCTCTCTAACTCTTTTTCATAATCATCTTCAAATATAATAGGAACTCTTTTTGTTCTTATTATATGTTCAGGAGTTAAAACACCCTTTTGACTAAGTTCCGTATCCTCTTTTGATGCAAATCTTCTAGCCACTGCTGATTGATTTACTCTCATTACAATATCATGACCTTTAGCCTTAGATACAATCTCTTTTATCTTAGTTAAATTATGCTTTTTTTTCTTTTTAGATTTTTTAATATATCTTTCAGCCATTGATACAGCCTCTATCATATTATCATAGCTCTCTTTTGCACTATTAGCAAATGTAAAAATGCCGTGATTGTGTAAAATAATCCCCTTTATACTATCCCAATCAATCTCTTCAGTCATATTATATACCATTTTAGAGAGTAAAAATCCTGGCATAATATAGGGTACTATTAAATAATCTTTATAAATCTCCTCAATTAGCTCCTCACCTCTATTTGAGTTTGATATAGTAACCATTGCATCGGCGTGTGTATGGTCAACAAATTTATAAGGTATCAGTGCATGTAGTATTGCCTCTATTGATGGATTTGGAGCATTTTTATCACTAAGAGCCTCTTTTTGATACTTTACCATATCACTATCACTTAATCTCTCATTAGATAGAAGTTTAATTAGTTCAATGGTTTTAACGGGAGAAAATCCCTCTTTTTCAATAGTAGCTAAATCCCAACCACTCCCTTTAACATAAAGTATATCATCTATCTTAACAGATGTATTCCCTCCACCATGTAAAACTAAACTACTATTACCTCCTAAAAGTCTTGATGTATATACTCTTAACTCTAAATCGTTTAACTCTTTTGCTATTTTTGTACTATATAAATTTTTCATAGTGCGATTATAGCAAATATAAAATTTATGGACTCTTTGAAATATTTATATAAAAATGATTATCATCTAATTAATATTTAAGTTGATATTCATTATCATTCTCCTATAAAAACAGTAAGGGGTTATAAAAATGATAAAAATGTCATTAATAACACTACTATTTAGTAGTGTGGCATTAGAAGCTTCTAGTTTAGAAGAGGCATTTAAAAATGCAAAAGTAGATGGATATATAAGAGGTGCATATCAATCACATAATATTAAAGATAATAAAACATATACTGATGGTGCTATAGGTGGGAAACTTCATATAGAAACAGCACCAATATCTAATATTAATGCAGGAGCTAGTTTTTATACCTCTAATAGAGTAAATTCTAGTGATAATAGAGGTTTAGTTCCATTTAGAGGAGAAGATAAAAGCTCTTATTCTATTTTAGGTGAAGCTTATTTAAAGGGTGAATTGGGAAATAATAGTTTATTAAAAATTGGTCGTCAAGAGATAGATACACCATTTGCTCAAACTGATGATATTGGAGTAGTTCCTAATACATTTGAAGGAGCAGTTTTTACTAATAGAGATATAGAAGATACTACTATATTTTTAGCTCAAATTCAAAAAATGGCGGGAGTTGATGCTGAAACTGTTGATAGCTTTACTAAAATTAATAAAAATAGAGGTATGCAAAGTTTAGGAGTAGTTTATAAAGGATTTAAAGATTTATCTATATCTGGGTGGTATTATAATTTAGATAGAGCTGAAATATCATCTATATCTTATTTAGAAGCTATTTATGAAAACTCTTATAATAACCTCTCCTATGGTTTTGGGGTTCAATATGCTAATGAGATTTATAAAGAAGATAAGAATAGTAATATATATGGAGTAACTCTTAGTGGAGGAGTTGATAGTATAGGTTTAACCCTATCATCTGCTTATACAAAAGTTAATGGAAATAGAGCAAATAGTGGTTTTGGAGGAGGTCCATTTTTTTCAAATAGTGAATATTTAATTATTGATAATGCAGGAGCTAATGGAGAAGCTTTTTGGTGTGGATTGGAGTATGATGCTACCCATATAGGGTTTGATGGATTAAATATTGGGTTAGGAGAAGTTATATTAACAACTAAAGATAATAAACAAGCTACAGAGATAGATTTAGTAGCAAGTTATGATATAGATAAAAATATAGAGGTACATCTAATAGCTTCAAATTTAGATGGAGATAGTGTTAATGAAGATAATGCAAAACATATTAGAGTTTTTGCAAATTATAACTTCTGATTAAGTTGATATTTACTATCATTTGCACAATTTTAAAATAAGGGATAGATAATGAAACTTTCAGAATTAAAAAAGGGTGATAGTGCCTTGATAAAAAAAATAGATACAAATGAGGCACTTAAAACAAGATTAGCCTCTTTTGGTGTAGTAAGAGGAAGTGAACTTACTATTGAGGCGTGTTCTATGGGGAAAAAGACTATGGAGATATTGGTTGATGGAACACTTATTGGACTTCGTGGAGATGAAGCAGAAAAGATAGAGGTAGAGAAAATATAATGGATACTATAAGAATAGTCTTAGCAGGTCAACCAAATGTAGGTAAATCTATGCTAATTAATGCTATGAGTGGCTCTAATGGACTAAAGGTTGGAAACTTTTCAGGGGTTACTGTAGAAAAAACAGAGGTATGTTTTGAACACCATTGTCATCAATTTGAGATGGTTGATTTACCTGGTACTTACTCTATTAGAGGTTTTTCACAAGAGGAAAAAGTGGCTCATAACTATCTTCAAAATGAAGAGTATGATGTTATTATTAATGTTTTAGACTCAACACATTTACAAAGAAATTTACTTTTAACACTAGAGCTTTTAAAACTTAATAAGAAAATGGTTTTAGCTTTAAATATGGCAGATGAGGCTAAAAAAGAGGGTATAGAGATAGATGTTAAACAGATTGAAGCTATTATTGGTGTGCCTGTTGTTTCAGTTTCAGCTAATACTAAAATGGGTGTGGAAGAGTTACTTGAAAAAATTCATGAGGTAGCAGATAGTCCAAAAAGAGAAGACTCTAATATAGTCTATAGTGATGCTGTAGAGGAGGAAATTTTAGAAATTTCTACCTTTTTAGATGATAAAGGGTTTAAGATAAGAGATTTATCTAGTAGAGAAGTAGCTATTAGATTACTTTTTGAAGATAAAGATTTATATAAAGAGTTGCACGATGAGCCTATTATGATGGAGCTTCAACCAATTCTTCTAAAAAGTCTTCAGCATATATATACTCACCATGAGACAAAAAATATTACAGAGATTAAATATAATGAGTATAATGCAATAGCTCGTGGTATTAGAATGGAAACAGTACAGTGTGGACGAAATAGAGGTGGGAAAAATAGAACTAAAAAAATAGATGATATATTAATTAATAAATATTTAGGAATTCCTATATTTCTTTTTTTAATGTGGGGTTTATTTCAATTAACATTTGAACTTGGTGCAGTTCCTATGGAGTTTATTGATGCAGGAGTTAGTGCTTTTGGTGATTGGATAGGTTCTACTATTTCAAATGAATTTATGCGTAGTGTAATTGTAGATGGAATTATAGCAGGGGTTGGGGCTGTACTTCTATTTTTACCTAATATTATTATTTTATATATTGGTATAGCTCTACTAGAGACTACAGGTTATATGAGTAGAGTTGCTTTTTTATTAGATGGATTTTTTCATAAATTTGGATTACATGGTAAGAGCTTTATTCCCCTAGTTACTGGTTTTGGTTGTTCTGTTCCTGCATATATGGCAGCAAGAACTCTAAAAAGTGAAAAAGATAGATTGATTACTCTATTTATTATAGGTTTTATGAGTTGTGGGGCTAGACTTCCTATATATGTACTTTTTACAGGAGCTTTTTTTGGACAAGACCAAGCAGGAAATATGCTATTTGTTATTTATATATCAGGTGCATTATTAGGACTTGTTATGGCAAAAGCTTTAAGAGTATTTGTATTTAAGGGAGAAGATGAACCTTTTGTTATGGAGATGCCAAAATATCGTCTTCCATCACTTACACTTATGTGGCATACAGTCTATAATAATGCAAAGAGTTATGTAAAAAAAGCAGGTACTTTTATTTTAGGGGCGTCTGTTCTTATATGGGTTTTAGCAACATATCCAAATCAACCTATTTTAGAAAAAGAGTATAAATCAAAAATTGAATTAATAAAAGATACTAAAGAGGTAATAAAATTAGAAAATGAGTTAAAACTAAAAAAATTAGAAAATAGTTATTTAGGTCAAATAGGAAAAGCTAGTGAGCCATTTTTTGCTCCTCTTGGATTTGATTGGAGAATGACAGTAGCATTAGAGGCAGGGTTAGCTGCTAAAGAGGTAGTAGTTTCAACTTTAGGAGTGCTTTATGCTATTGGTGATAATGTGGATGAAAATAGTAATGCATTAGCAAATGAGTTAAAAGCAAATGTATCTTTTGCATCAGCTATGGCGTTTATAGTATTTGTTATGATTTATTTACCATGTTTAGCAGCTTCTATGGTATTTGCTAAAGAGGCAGGAGGATATAAATATTTAGTCTATCTTTTCTTCTTTACTACAGTTACAGCTTGGATTTTAAGTTTTATTACTTATCAAATTTTGGCATAGAGGATTTACTCCTCTACCTAATAGATTATTTTACTTTTCCACCCTTAGCTGATTGAATAGAGTTTATATAGCTATAATCTATTTTTATATCTGCTTCTTGTGGAAGATGTGAAGTTAATCTTTTTATCATTCCTTCAAAATCTTCAAATAGATAATTTGCCATAGAACCTGGTATTGGATTTATCTCATTTAATAAGACTTCTCCATTAACTACAAAAAAGTCACATCTAATAATAGCACCCTCAAATAGTGAACTATAAACTTTTTTAAATGACTCTTCTATATCTAATTTTAACTCATTTGAAATATCTGCACTACCAACTTTTCCATCTCTTGAAAAGTCTAAATATTTCTTTTCAAAATCTAAAAACTCCTCTTTATTTGGCTCTTCTATAATAGATAGCTCAAACTTATCACTCTTACACCCTGCTAAGTTATACTCTTTTACTCCATCTATAAAAGGCTCTATTAAAACTTGATTATCAAACTCAAATGCAACATCTAAAGCATAATCTAACTCATCTGCACTCTTTACAATAGATACTCCAATACTACTTCCAAGTCTAACAGGTTTAATAATTACAGGATACTCTAAATTAATATCTCTACTATCACTAGAATTTAAAAGAGTGTAAGGAACAACCCCAACACCTATGCTTTTAGCATAAAGTTTAGTATAAAGTTTATTATAACTTAAAACACTAGCATCAACTCTAGGAGATATATAAGCAATATGGTTAAATTCTAGTAACGAAGCTACTTTTCCATCTTCTCCATCTCTTCCATGTATTAAATTTAAAATAGTTCCAACTTTTTCATCTTTTAATCCAAATAGACTCTTTGAAGCAAATCCATTCTGTTTTAATATAAGCTTTTTATCTTTTTTATATGCACCAGTTGAAAAGTGATTTGATTTCATATTTTTGCTATCTATTAAATAAAACTCTCTATTAGCATCACAAAAAATAAAAGAGAGAGAGAAATTTTTTAAAACTTTTTTAACTGTTATTGCTGATACTATACTTATCTCATGTTCAAAACTAGAACCACCAAATAAAATTGCTAAATTCATATTTATATATACCTTATTAATAATTTTTTGTATTTTATCTTTATTTCTCTTAAGAGATATAAGATATTTCATCAAACTAATTTATCTTCTTTTCTTTTTGTATATTAAATAGTGCAATTAATAGTGTAACTTCAGTATACTTTTTGCTAATTTAAATTTAAATTTAGATATTATATATTATAATTAATGAGACTTTAATATAAAGGGTATTCTATGAAACCAGTTACAAAAAAAATCTTATCATTATCTATAGTCCCTTCTATCTTTTTATTTAATGGTTGTAGTGCATCTTCAAATGCAGAGATAGTAAATGTCTCTAATATTCATACATATAATGAAAATTATGGAGTTATTCCAAATCCAGAAGCAGATAAACAGTTACAAGAGGAGATATTAGCACAAAATAAGCCAGTAGAGGTAGAAATTCCAAAATCAGATGACCCTACAATTACAACTGAACTTAAAATTGACCCTGAAGCTGTAACAGCAGATAAACTTATTATTCCTGCACCTATAATTACATATAAGTATATGGACGACCCTAAATTTTATACTGAAAATCAGATAAAAAATAGGGAGTAATTTAAAAAATAATTTTAAGGGATTAAGAGAGTCATTCCTGTATATATAATATAATTTTCTTTAATCTTATCTTTATTTGCTTGATATATTTTGGTATATTTACTAGCATCATCATAATATTCCAAAGCTAAACTAGATAAGGTATCTCCATATTTAACTTTAATATTTTGGTTTATAGTAATTTCTGTACTATTATCCTCTATTTGTTTATTTTTTGATTCATCTTCTATAAGTATTTCTATCTCTTTTTCAATCTTACTTTTATCTTTTTCAGCTTCAGCTACTATATTTTCTAAATCAGCGATATTTACTTTATCAATATCAAGTGTTCCTATAAGTCTTTCATCATTATTTTTATATTCATTTTCTTTATAAGATGATACTATTTTCTCTAATTTATCTATAATTTTATCTCTAATAGAGACTATATTAATAATATTTTTTTTAGATATATTTTTATCATTTTTTAGACTTTTATTCTCCTCCATAATAGATGTTAAAATATCATCTGTAGATGTTATCTTTTGTCTATTATCTTTAGATGAACTATCACAGCCATTAAATATTAATACTCCTAAAAAGCTATAAATAGCAACCTTTATTATTTTTTTATGCACTTTTTCCCCTTTTACTTATAGTTCATTTGTTAAAAAGATACTAAAATATAACCCTCTTAGAGGTTTTAATAGCTCTTTAATCTGCTCTTTTGATAGAGTACCATTTTTTGAAGCCTCTATAGTTGCTTTTATACTATTTAATCCTTCTAAAATCTTTGACTTATATGGTACAGATGGTGCTTTAGATATTTTTTCTATAAGAGCATTAATTAACTCTTTTTTTACCAACACTTTTGTATCTTCTCTATTATATTTTTTATTTAGACCCTCAACTACTAATCTGTAATCTTCTAATAATAGACCTATATTATATGATAACAGTATATTTTTTTTATCATTATCTATATCTGTACTCTTTATATAACTATATATATCTTTATACTCTCTTACTATATTTAATAGAGAGTTGGATAGTTTTCTATCTTCTAAATCTCGTAAAAAATATACATCTGCCATCATAAAACCTAAATATATAGCTCTTCTTATATCTTTTTTATATTTCTCTTCATAGATTTTATATCTATCTATATTAATTAAATCTTTAAGTGGAAGAGCAGATGAGACTTTACCCATATTATAATTTTTATCTGATGGAAATACCACTCTGTTTAAATTATCTGAACCTTTTGATATAAAAGTATAAGCACCCAATATAGCCACTATTGATAAAACTCCAATTCCCATTAAAATAGTTTTTTTCTTTGGTAATCTTTTTATCTTATTTTTATTTTTATCTCCATCTTGAGGAGGATTTACTAAAAGATTAATTAACTCTTGGGCTGTTTGTATTCTATTTTTTCTTTTTAATACCAACCCTTTCATAATAGTATCAATGAGATGCTTAGAGAATTTATCTGTTTTGGGATACTCTAATGGGTCTTTATCTCCATCATTTATATGCATATTTCGTGATGTTGAAGATGGGATTTTATCTGAGTTTAAGCCAGTGACTATTTGGTACATTACCATACAGATAGCATAAATATCTGTCCAAGAGCCTTGAAATTTTGAAATATCTGTATATTGTTCAGGTGGTGCAAAAGGTTCACTAACTGTAGCTTGAAAGTTTTTAGACTCTCTTCCTATTGTTACTCTTGATGCACCAAAATCTATAATAATAGGTGGTTTTTTTTCATCTTTTGGAATTAAAATATTTTCAGGTTTTATATCTCTATGAAAAATACCTTTAGAGTGTATCTCTCTTAATCCATACAATATAGGTATAATCTTCTCTTTTAATTCTGCTTCAGAGAGTTTACCTTTTTTTAATTTTATATATTGAGATAGGTCTATAGCTTCAATAAAAGGCATTACATAGTAAGCTGTATCATTCTCTTTAAAAAAACCTTCTATTTTTATAATATTGGGGTGTTCAAATTGAGTTAATGATTGAGCTTCTCTTAAAAATGCTTCTAATCCAAGTTTAAAAGCGTCCTCTTTTGCCTCAGCTTTTATAGCAACAGTTGTATTATTTCTTTTTCTTAATGCTTCACTATCAGGAAAATACTCTTTTATAGCATAGAATTTATCAACTCCTAAATGCTCTTTCATTTCAATATCATAAACTTTATAGGTAATTCCAAATCCTCCATCACCCAAAGAACCTATAACTTTATATTTATGATTTAGTATCTGCCCAATTTTTAAATGTGTCTCATTTGGCATAATTTAACCCCTTTTGAAAATTTTTGATAAAATAGTTAAGATATTTTTAAATATCGTCCTCTCCTCTACAACTCCATAAATCTTTGTAAATGCTATACTGATATTATCAGCCCTATCTCCTGCTCTCTGTTTACTTAACTCTATTAATTCCTCTAATTTCCGATTAATATCCATCTCTTCAACAGTAAACAAAGTATGCATCTCTGCATTAGATATTTGTGTCCAAAAACCATCAGAGCATACAATAACCATATATTCTTTATTTTCTTTAAGAGTATAATTTCTATAAAATACTCTATTTAATTTATAAGAACCTAAACTTTTTGTAAGTTTATTCTGTTCATGGTGAGTAGCAATCTCCTCTTCTTTAATTTCCCCTAATTGATATAATATTTCAGGAACGGAATCATCTCTAGTTCTAGTAATTAATCCATTTTTATCAAAAATATATATGCGTGTATCTCCAATATAGCCATAGTGTATAGTATTACCCTTAAGTAATGCAAAAGATGCTGTAGTATTTGGGTCTTCTCCACTCTCTTCTGAAAATATAGTTATTTCTTTATACGATGTCGCAATTACACTATTAAAAAATTCTTCAGGATTTTTATAGTTATTGCCACAAAATGCTCTTTTTGAGATATTAATTAAAATTTCAGAAGCTTTTGCACCACCTGTATGTCCTCCCATACCATCACCAATAACCATTAAAATATTATCTTTATCTTTAATAATATCTACACTATCTTGTTGAGACTCTCTTGCTCCAATATCTCTTCTATATGTTGTATAAATCACTCCTCTTTCCCTATCTTGTTTTTATTTGTTATCTATAAATTAAAAAACCAAAATAATGTATATTTTATTATATTTAAACTAAGGGTTTGGATATATTAATAGTAATATTTATAATTTAAACTATTTCCACCCAATTGTTTGAAAAAAATATCCATCTCCCCTATACATATTTGTTCTAATGTAATAGACCCCTGTTTTTTTAACTTTAAACTTAACTGCATATAAAGCTCCTGAACTGCTATAATCTTCAGCTATAATTTTCCAATTTCTACTATAAACCTGCACATCTAAATCTTTTACACTTCTCTCTCCTGAACCTAAAATAATATAATTGTTACCCTTATATAAAAAAGCTTTATATGTTCCATATCTTCCCTCTTTTAGATATTTTCCATTACTATTTACATAGTGGTATCCACTACTTTTAAGAATTTTAACTGCTTTATAGGCATTAATTTTAGCTTCTCTAATATTTCTAGCTTCAATTAAAACTACTATAAATAGTAAAATAGATAAGCCTATAAAAATTTTTTTCATTTTTATATATTCCTTTTATAAAATTTTTTTTGCAACTGAAAGAATATTTGACAATTTTTCTATCTCCTCTTTAGATAACTCATAACCCTTTACTTTTGCTAAAACACCTCTAATATCACTTAAGATTGATACAATATCTTCTCTTTGAATATCTCTTTTTTTAACCTCTTTTAAAAGATAATCTATTAACTCCTCTTGCAGTAGTATAGCACTCTCTTCTTTATTATAATATTTTCTAAACCCCTCTACTGCCAATCTATACCCTTCAAGCCAACCACCGATACTATTAAGTATAGATAGGTTCTCTTTTCTATTGTCCAAAAAATTTCTATTAATACTCTCTTTTAATTTAGCAATCTCCTCTGATACAATACTCCATCTTTCTCTTTTTATAAGTTTTTTTAACTTTTTTAATTTCTTTTTTCTACTTTTGGTATTTAAACTTCTACCGTTTAATATAATATCATTTAAAATAAGATTTATTTGACTAGATACAGATATAAGATTGTCTTTATCTTTAGATATTGCTAAAAAGTAAGAGTCAGCCCCTTTTACCCCAAGAGTTAATGCCCTATCGCCATTAGAGCTATATTTTTTATTTGGATTTACCTTTACATCTATAAATTTACTCCAATCTATATCTCCTAAACTACTATTTAATGAGTTTGCTAATGCACCAGCAGATGGCATAACAAAACTACTCTCTTTCATAATATTCTCAATTTCAGCTTGGCTAATTATATCTTCACCTTTTTTAGCTGTATCTGCTGATATAGCTATTGATAAACTTAATAGAATTAATATTCGTTTCATCTCTCTCCCTTTAATTTTTATCTTTTAATTTTAATCTAACCATTGCTAAGAATATTGTTAAAATAGTATATAGTATTAATATAGTATATATAATCCAACTTAAACTATTTCTCCATATTCCATCTATTAAATCTATATATTTATCTTCAATACATCTTCTACCCTCACACCCCTCTATCTCAAAATCTATATCATTAGGATATAGTGCATTATACTCATCTTTACATATATAAGATGGATACTTTGTTATATTAAACTCTTCACAATTATACTCTTTTGGCTCTCTTAATCCTAAAATTTGGTCTCTATTATAATTATCATACTCTCTTAAAAGCTCTTCAAAACTCCATCTAGTAGGCATTAACATAGAGACTCTATAGGCATCTATATATAATCTATTTGTAGGCATATCTTTAATAGATACCATGCCTCCTGCAAATATAATCATAGGAATTAAAATAGCAGGGACTAAAGCTAAAGCTTGTGTAGATGATTTTGTACTACTAGAAATAAGTAACCCTATACTTACACCTGTAACTGCTGTTAAGAAAACTATTAAAATAGTATTTATTAAGTTTATATTAAGAGGAACAGCTATATTTACCAATAGGATTAAAAGAGTAACCTGTATTAATGATAATATAGTAAGTATTGAAAACTTTGATAAAACATAAGGAACTATCTTTAATCCAAACTGCCTCTCTCTTTTACATATTGCTTTTTCTGATACAATTTCTCTTACAGAATTAATAACACCAAACCATATAGAGGATATTATTAAAATAAATAGTAAAATAGATGGAGTCTCTTTATACTGTTCATATCCATTACCACTAAATAGAAATATTAACAACATAGCAATAATTGGAGCTTGAATAAATAAAATTGTTGTATTTACTCTATCTTTTAGTTTTATATTAAGATACCTTTTTGTTAAAATAAAAAATTGACTAAAAGATGAATTATTACTATTTTTTTTCAATATATGTTTACTATCTTCTTTATCATTTATAGCTCTATCTTCTATAAACTCTCTATATATTTTACTATGTTTATATATCTCTTTCCAATTTTTGCCCTCTTTCTCACCTCTATGTAGTCCAATAAGTGCATTATCTGGGTCATCTAAAATATTCTTTTTTGGTCTATCTTTATTAAAAAATTCTATAGATTGTGGATAGTTAGAGCCAAAATATGCAATCTCTCCATGGGTTAAAATAATAACATTATCTATTTTTTTATAATTTGTAAGGCTTGGCTGATGTATAGTTAATAGAACTGTTTTACCACTATCACTTAATTTTTTTAATCTATTTATAACAATTCTAGTATCAACTGAAGATAGTCCAGATGTTGGTTCATCTAAAAAAATAAGTTCAGGATTGGCTAAAAGCTCCATTGCTATATTGACTCTTTTTCTCTCTCCCCCACTAATTCCTTTATCTATTTGAGGAGAGCCAATTAATACATTTTTAGTATTATATATTCCTAACTCTTTTAAAACCTCATCTATTCTTTGATTAATCTCACTATTTCTTAAATCACTAGATAATCTAAGTTTAGAGGAGTAAAAAAGAGACTCATAAACAGTAAGTTCAGGGTGAATAATATCCTCTTGAGGTACATATCCTATAAAATTTTTAATACTCTCATAATTTTGATATAGGTCTCTTCCATTAATAAGAACTTCACCTTTAGTAGGTTTTAGGTATCCACTTAAAATATTAAGTAGAGTAGTTTTCCCTGCACCAGATAGACCCATAATAGCTACCATCTCACTAGGATATATAGTAAAGTTTATATCATCTAATAGAATTTTCTCTTTACCCTTTGTATTTACACTAAAAGATATATCTTTTACATCAACTCTAATACCATACTTTTCACTTTTAACAAGTTTTGAACCTCTATTATCTATTGTAAATATAAAGCTATATAGACCAAGAGTTATTTTATCTCCCTCTCTAATCTCTTCTTTATCTCTAACGGCTTTATTATTGACAAATGTACCATTAGTCGAATTTAAATCATATATATAATATCTACCATCTTCATTAGTAATTTTTGCATGATGCCAAGATATATTCGGATTTGAGATGACCATATCTACACTAGAGTCTCGCCCTATTAAAATATCTTGATTATGAATAGCTCTATTTTTACTATTTTTACTATCAATTAAGTCAAAAATCTCATTAGTATAGAGTATATATTTAGCTAAATATAATTTATTATCTCTTTTTAACTTCCCTCTATATACTCTATTATTTGGACTATTTAGATATGTACCATTTGTTGAGTCATTATCTATAAAATACCACTCATTATTCTCTTTTTTAATTATAAGATGGTGTAGAGAAACACTATTTGAATTTATAACAATATCACAATCTATATCTCTACCTATTTTAAATATCATCTCTTAAAAAAAATCCCACTGAAATTTATCATTACAAAAGGCTACAAACTTTAATAGAGTATTACCGACCTTTATTGTATCTCCATCTTTTAAATTTTCAAAATATAAAATCTCTTCATTATTTAAAAATAGATTAGAGTTATTACTCCCTTTTTGTATTAGAAATGCCTGTTTAGTATAATCAAAAATAATAACAAAATGACGAGTCTCTTCTATTTCATTATCATTAAAATCTATAGATATATTATTATCTTTACCTCTACCAATATCATTTATACCAGTAAAAATTTCAAAACTTTTTCCACTACCTAATCCATCTATAATAACTAACCAACCGACAACAGCTTTTATAACTCTATTTTCTATTTTAGTTATTTTCTTCTCTTCTATAATTGGTTCTACATTTTTAATAACAATAGTTTTTGGAGGATTAGAATAGTTATCTTCTTTTTTTTCTATAATTGTATTACAGTATGGACACTTATCATATTTTATATCAATAAAGGTATTACATTTTGGATTTGGACATTTTATCATCTACTTTTCCCTTTTAATTTTTATTATAATTATACTAATTATGAACACATAAAACATAACCTTTTTCATCTTTTTTATAATTTTCATATCCACCTGCTAAAAAATTAATACCAAAAGCAGAGATATTATTATCAGTATAAATAGTATATGTCCAATGGTGAGTTAAACTTTTATGTATATTAAAATATTTAGTATCTATAGCAGGTGCAAATTTATTACTATCTATAAGATAAAATAGCTCTTTTTTTGTTGGCAGTCTCCAACTATTAGAGCCATCTAAAACAAGATTTTGACAATACTCTACTGCTTTATTCCAATTTTTAGCCTCTTTGCTATCTTTTTTTGTCCATATTAAACTTGTATAGTTATCTTTAACTGTATTTTCAGAATTTTTACTATAACTTCTCTTACCTTTAAAAATTAAAGAGTTCCAACTACTGTTAATATCTTTTGAAATTATTGAATTATTAACCTCTCTATTTAGCGTTAATGATATATTTATATCGCTTTGTAAATCTAGTTTTATATTTTTTGTTATATATCCATCTTTTGAAATAGATATATTATATTTTCCATTTTTTAGTTTTATATCATTATAGTAATTTTGATTTATACCAATAAATTTAATTTTGCTATTAATGGGAGTTATATCTATATTTATAGCAGAGTATTTATCTAAAACCTCATCTATCTCAAAAGTAGATTTTCTTAAACTCTTTTTTTTCGGAAGTGTAAAAAAAAATTTTCCTCTAATTGTTTGGTCATATATAGCAGGAAACTGTTTATGATTTGATGCCTCATAAACCTCTTCTCTAGTCTTTTTAAAAACATCTTGAAGATTTAACTCTTGTTGCATATATTTTATAAGATATTTTGTAAATAGTCCATTCTCACTATTTTTCCCATCACTAGCCACACTTCCCTCTCCTGTTGCATAAGAGACAAAAAGACCAATAGGTTCAATTTTTGCTAATCCTCCTTTTCCTACAGCTCTAATAAAAGGGTCATTTCTACAAGCATCTAAAATAACAATATTTAATCTATTTTTAGCATTTTGCATTTTTTTAGTAATTTGATTAACTGCTACTGCTTCAAATTCTGCATCACTCTTCTCATCTAACTCTGCATCTATAGGAATTAAATAATTTTTACCATCTACCTCTATACCATGTCCAGAGAAATATAGTAATCCAACTCCACCTTTTCTTATTTTAGAGTAAAATATTTTTAGAGCTTTTTTTATCTCTTTTCTTGTGCTGTTTTCCCTATATATTACATCAAAATCTCTACTCTCCAATATAGATTTAATGGCTTTAGCATCATTTATTGGGTTTCTAAGTTTAGATAAAACCCCCTCATATTCACTATTTCCTATAACTAATGCAACTCTCTGTTCTTGTTGCATATCTTGTATTAACTTTACACTTCTAATATTAGTAGTTTGTGCAGAAAGTAGTATAGAAAATAGAAAATATAGTAAAACTTTCACCCCTTATCCTTAATGTAATATTTACTTTTATAACTATTTTAATTAAACTTATATTATATATATTTTAAATGAGTATAATAAATATAGTTGTTAATAATAGCTAGTAAATAGGTTACATATTTAATTTAATAGATATTTAATTATTTATCAAAGCTTTTTTGTGTTATGATATTCAGACTTTATTAAGGGGAAAAGATAATGAAAAAAATGGTGAAATACTATTCTATATTTGGTGGCATACTACTAATAACTAATCTATCATTTGCTGATGTAAAAATTACAAAAGATATAGCAAATATAACAATCAAACATAAAAATAAAACTATTAAAATTGAGCGAATTCAAGATACAAATCACCGTTTGACTAATAGTTTTGCTAAAACTTCAAGAGAGTGTCCACCTTTTTGTATTCAACCTATGTATATAGATGGTGTTAAAACTGTAGGAGAGATGGAGGTCTTGGAGTTTTTACAAAGGATAACTAAAGGTGATAACTCTATTTTAGTTGATGCTAGAACATCAGAGTGGTATAAAAATAGCACAATACCAGGTTCAACTAACTTGCCATTTACTATGCTTAATAAAGATAGTAAATATATAGATAGAATTTTAGAGATATTAGGTGCAAAAAAAATAGATGGTGGGTGGAATTTTGATGATGCTGTAAAAATATTGGTCTTTAGTAATGGTATATGGGACGCACAAGCACCAAAAGCAATTCAAAATCTTATTGATGTAGGGTATCCTAAAGATAAAATACTCTACTATCGAGGAGGTATGCAGAATTGGCAAAATGTCGGTTTGACTACAGTTAGACAGTAGAGGTTAAGTATGAAACATCTACTTCTTATACCACTTATTTCTACACTACTACTCTCTTCTAAGTTTAACGATTTAGACTCTCTTGTCAATAAAGCAAATATGGAAAAGGCTCAAAAAAGAAAAAATTTATCAGATATATTTAAACAGAGAATGAGAACTCAACTTATGGCAAGAGACACTTTTTTTATTACAATAGGTTATAAAAAAGAGTTTTATATAAAAGAGTTACTAAATATATCAAATCTATTTGATAAAGATATAAAAAAGTTTACTCAAAACAAAAAGGAGATTAAAAATCTATCAGTAAAAGTTCCAGATTATAGTAAAAGGGTAAAAAGGTTAATTAATACATGGAGTAAATTTTATAAAAATATAAAAATAATTACTAAAAATAGTAAAGATAGAGATGCTCATAAATATATTAAAGAGAATAATGTACTTCTACTTACTGATATTGATTTTATAATTCGTAAAAATATTGAGTTTGGAGAGAGTAGTGATGATTTTTTAAAAAAATTACAACATGCAAACTTTATGCTATTTACTCAAATAGGAATTCCTAGAACATATATATATAAGATAATAAAAGAGAAACTTCTTATTCAAGAAGAGATAGATGTTATTGAATATAGACAAAATCTAAATATTACTATTTATTCTTTAGATAGACTCTTAAGAGCCTTTGTTTATGGTGATAACACTCTACAACTTAGTGGAACAAGAGATAAAGAGTTTTTAACAAAACTTCTGCCAATTAGTAAACTATGGAAAGAGTTAAAACCTCTCTATAAAAAAGAGGTTTTAAGTAAAGATGAGTTTGAAATTATGATAAAAAAGAGTGATGAGTTTATAGAAAAACATACCAAACTTGTTAAATTCTCTAATCAAATTGTTGACCAATAAGGATAAAAAATGAGATTTAAACAGATTTTAAATATTATAGCAGTAACCTCTATTATAACATCTTTTGGAAATTCAAAGAAAATAGATTATGAGAGTGTATATAAAAACTACTGTCAAGTGTGTCACGGTAGAGTTCATCAAGGGGATATTGGAGCAGATTTAAGACCACATATATTAAAGATGAAAGACCCATATAGACTATCATCATCTATGATAAATGGTGTTGCAAAAGTTATGCCATCTTTTATATCAAGGTTCTCTAAAGCTGAAGCTATTGGTATGGTTGATTGGTTAATGAGTTGGGAGGATAAAAGCCATTTAACACTCAAACTAAAAGATATTAGTAGATATTGGCGACCACTATCAGATAGAAGTGCTTTTGCCAACAGATATAAAACTCCTGCTGATGTTAAATCTATAGATGATATTATTTTTATAATAGAAAAAGATGTCTCTTTAGTAACTTTTATGGACTCATCTACAGATAAAATATTATCAAGACATAGAGCAGGATATGCAATAGATGCAACAGTTCATAATAAAAAGTATCCTAGATACGCTTACTCTCTATCTAAATCTGGTCGTTTAACTATGTTTGATTTAATGGCATCTGGACAACCTGCTGTAGCCTATGCAAGAGTAGGAGAACACTCAACAACAATATCTATATCTAATAATGGGAAATATATTGTAGCAGGAGATATATATCCAGCAGGTGCTGTTATTTTAGATGCTTTAAATCTTAAACCAATGAAAGTTATTAATACAAAAAATACCCCTGTTATTAGTATATCCTCTACACCTTATGGAACATATTTTATACTAACATTAAAATCTAATATAATAAAAATTATTGATTATTCAAAATCAGATTTTCCTGTTATTGCTGAAATAAAAATAGATGCTAAATTAGGAGATGGATTTTTAAATCAAAATAGTAAAAAGGATATAGGAAGATTTTATATAGTAACAAGAGTTAAAAAAGGTAGTGGTGGAGTATCTATTATAGATTTAAAGAGTAAAAAAGTTATAAAAGATATGAATTTTGGTAAAGAGACATTAGAGAAAGGGGTATCTTGGCAAAATAATAGCTTAAAAAAAGAGCTATATGCTACAGTTGATAAGAGTATTGGAGAAGTTACTATTTGGGATAGTAATTGGGAAATAGTTAAAAAAGTAGAGATAAAAGGTGGAGGAAATTATATAAATACAGATTTAAATAGTCCATATTTATGGGTAAATAGTGGGGATAACAAAATATATTTAATAGATAAAGAGAGTTTAGGGAAGAAAAAAATTATAAAAATAGGAAAAACTAAAGGTCAATTAATAGATATAAAAACTAAAAAAGTTCTACAAGAGTGGAGTGTAACTCAATATCTATCAAATGAACAGATACCTATAAAATCTAAAATTAGTAAAGAGCGAATTGTTCCATACTATACAAAATTAGGAAGAGAAGCTAAATATCCTGTTGAACCCAAAATATTAAGTATTGTACCTACAAATCACAATAAAATAATGGTTTCAGAGTTTACAACAGGTAGAGTAGGAGTCTATAATAGTAAAAATGGAGAGTTTATTAAATATATTAATAATTTAGCTACTCCTACAAATATATACTCAATAACCCATAATTAAGAAATGGGTTATTCTTTAGAAGCTCTTTTTTTAACCAAAGAGGATATTTTAGCTTGTAATTTTAGCCAAAGTGTATGTTCAATAGCAGGAAAACCAGCATAAGTTTTTCCACCTTTAAGTGATTTAGTAACTCCTCCTTTTCCTGCAATGGTTGCAAAGTCACCAATATGTAAGTGTCCTGCTGTTCCACTCTGTCCACCCATTACTACATTTCTTCCCATAGAGGTAGAACCTGCAATTCCTGCTTGACCTGCCATTAGAGTATATTCACCAATATCACAATTATGTCCAATTTGAACTAAATTATCTAACTTTGTACCTTTTCTAATATAGGTTGTACCAAATACAGCTCTATCTATAGTTGTGTTTGCTCCAATCTCTACATCATCTTCTATAACGGTATTACCATTTTGATAGATTTTAATATGTTCACCTGTTTTAGTATGAGCAAAGCCGTACCCATCAGAACCAATAACTACTCCTGCATGAATTATACAATCTGCTCCAATTTTTGAATGGTGATATATAGTTACATTTGGATATATAATAGTATTTGAACCAATAGTTGAAAAATCCCCTATATAAGCACCTGCCATAATAGTTACATTTTTACCTATTGTTACATCTTTTCCAAATCTAACTCTTTTATCTATATCACAACCCTCACCCATAGAAGGGTGTGAACCTTTTGTTACTATTTTATAGGCAAAGAGTTTACTAATTAGTGCTAGTTTTAGATATGGTTCATCTGTAATTAATGCTATAGCTGTTTTTGGAAGAAGAGAAGCATACTCTTTTTCAATTAAAACAGCTCCTGCTTTAGTTGGGGCTAAATCTTTTATATATTTTTTATCATTAAAAAAACTAATCTCTAAAGAGGAGGCTTTATTTAGAGTATGAAGCCCTATTATCTCTTTATCTTCTCCATTAAAGGAAATATTTACTTGATTACATATATCTTTTAATTTATAACTACTCATTCTATCTCTCAATAGCTACAACACCACCACGAACAATCTCTAAAGGATTGTATCTTCTAGTAGCTTCTAAAAAATGTTTTACACGACAAGGTTCATCTGTTACCATTCCAATAATCATATTTGCTCCAACATTAGCAATTCCACCATTATATGCTTGACATAAGGCTTGAATATCAGCTAAATTCTCTTCTATTGGAAATTTTGCTAAAACCATCTCTTTTTCAACCATCTCTTCATGTTCAACTACCTTATATACAGGAATTAATTTATGAAGCTGTTTTGTAATCTGTTCAATTACTCTTTTACTACCTTTTGTAACAATAGTAATTCTTGAACGGTTACTGTCTGGAATTGGAGCTACTGTTAGAGTCTCAATATTATAACCCCTTCCTGCAAAAAGACCAGAGACACGAGATAGTACAGAACTCTCATTTTCTACTAAAATTGATATAACTCTTCTTACATCAGCCATTACTTCTTCTCCTCTTTATCTGCTAGTATCATATTATATAACGCCCCACCAGCAGGAACCATAGGTAGTACATTTTCAAATCTATTAATAGCTACATTAATAAAAGTGACTTTATCTTTTTCTATTGCATCTTTTAAAGCACTATCAAACTCTTCTTTAGTTGTAACATCATAACCCAATCCTCCACAAGCTTCAGCTAAAGCTTTAAAGTTTGGTTGATAACTTAAATCTGTTTCAGAAAATCTATTATCATAGAAGAATGATTGCCATTGTCTTACCATTCCTAAAAAGTGGTTGTTTAATATAATATTAATTACAGGTATCTTATATTCAGAAGCTGTTACTAATTCTTGAACATTCATTAAAATTGAACCATCACCTGTAAAGTTTATAACTGTTTTATCTGGACACCCTTTTTTTGCACCAAGTGCTGATGGAAAACCAAATCCCATAGTTCCAAGACCTCCAGAGTTTATCCACTGTCTTGGTCTATCAAATGGATAGTGTTGTGCTGACCACATTTGATGTTGACCTACATCTGATGTAATTACGGCATCTTTACCTAAAAGTTCACCAACCCTCTCTATCACCCATTGAGGTTTTAATACATCATTACTATCTTGATATGTTAATGGGTGAATTTCATTGTAACGATTAAGAACGGTTCTCCAGTCACTATATCTTTCAGAATTTATCTTATCTTCTATACCTTTAATAATTTTTTCTAAAACTATAGAAATATCACCAACTATTGGATAATCAACCATAACCAATTTACTAATATTAGCAGGGTCAATATCAACATGAATAATATCTGCATATTTTGCAAATTCACTTAATTTCCCCGTTACTCTATCATCAAATCTAGCTCCAAGTGAAATAACTAAATCTGTCTCACTCATAGCCATATTTGATGAGTAGTTTCCGTGCATTCCTAGCATTCCTTGAAGAAGAGGATTGCTATCACCCATAACGCCTCTAGCCATTAGAGTCTCAACGGCAGGAATTCCACCCATTTTAGCCAATTTTCTAACCAAATTACTAGCATTAGATAAAACAACACCACCACCAATATATAGAAGTGGTTTTTTAGATTTTAAAATAGCTTCTATAGCTTTTTCTATCTGTCTATTATTACCTTTAGTAGTAGGCTTATAACTTGGAATATTTACATCTTTAGGATAGTTAAACTCACCAAACTCTGCTGTTATATCTTTTGGAATATCAACTAAAACAGGGCCAGGTCTTCCAGTTCTTGCTATATGAAAAGCCTCTTTTAAAATTCTAGGTAACTCTTTTAACTCTCTTACTAAATAGTTGTGTTTAGTACAAGGTCTTGAAATTCCAACTGCATCAATCTCTTGAAATCCATCTGTTCCAATAAGAGATAGAGGAACTTGTCCAGATATTACAACTAATGGAATAGAGTCCATATAAGCAGTAGCAAGACCAGTTACAGCATTTGTAAAGCCAGGCCCCGAAGTTACCATAGCAACCCCAACTTCACCAGTAGCTCTTGCATATCCATCAGCTGCGTGAACAGATGCTTGTTCATGCCTATTTAATATGTGTTCAAATCCATTTTGCTTATATATTTCATCATATACATTCATGATAGCACCACCAGGGTAACCAAAAACAGTTTTTACTCCCTCGGCTATCAGTGCTTCACAAACCATTCTCGCACCGTTCATCTTCATGAATAATCGCTCCAATCGTTTTAAATTTTATTATAATCAGTGATTTTATCTAAATTAGATAAATATTATCTAAAATATTAGTTTTTGTATTTTTATAAAAATACTATAAAAGATATATCTTAATTTTAAAATTCAAACAAAAATAATACTTTAATATGTTATAATAAATTTAAGTATTTAAAAGTGTAATTTAATACACTTAATGATAAAAAATAACTTTATATTATAAAGGAGGGATTAATGAAATTTTTAAAAAAAATAGTTAAAAGTTTTATATTAGTAGGTTTAATAGTCTTAAATTCTAATGCTTTTGAGCAAAATGGGGTAAAAGATGGGAATATAAAAATCTCTGGTAGTTTAGTCAGTACTCAACCCAAAAGTGGACTTAATAAAATGGATTTATATTTTGAAGTTGGTGATTTCTATAATGATAATATAGAGGTTTTAATTGGACTTCAACTTGAAGTACAAGAGATGCAAAAAAATAATGAACTATTTTATACTTTATCACCTGGGGTTAATTACTATTTTTATAAAACACCTCTAATTACACCATATATTGGTGGACAATTTTTTTATAAAAATACCTCTTATGAATATGTAAGAGAAACAAAGGGTAGCAAATTTTATATTGGAACACATGTTTTTATTACAGAAAATATAGCTATGACTCCAGAGTTTGGTACAATATATAAAGATTTCGATATTGAAAAAGGTACATATTTTAATACCTTTTTTACATATTTTTTCTAAAAAAGGAGGAGCTTTTAAATGAAAAATATATCAATTTCGCTGGGTGCAATACTATTAATAATTGGTTGTGGATTGGATAAAAAGGATTTAAATGATATACCATTTTTAAATGAAAATGAAAGGGTTGATTATTTAGCAGAGGGTGGTAGTTATGATTTGGCTAAATATTTAGTTCCTAATGAAAATCAAACAAATATATATCAAGTAAAAAAAATTATGGATGTTGAAGTAGATAATCAAAATTATCAACATCCTCAAAGGAATTTTAATGAGGAGATAAAATATGATGTAGAAGGAAATCAAATAAAAGTAGGCGTAGATATAAGTTATAATATTAAAGCTTTTGCAATAGAAAGAGTAGAAGTTGATAATGATGGATTTTATGATTTCAGAAAATATAGACGATTTGTTGATATAAATGATACCTATTATAGCTATGAAGCACCTTTAAAGAACAATCCAACAGGTTCGTTTGAAATAATGTGGTTAAGATGTAATCTTGAGGAGCATAATAATACAGTTAAAGTTTTAGATAAAACATATAATGATGTTCTTACACTTGTATGTAATTCAAAATCAGATAAAGGTGTTAGAGGTGAATTTCATGAATATATAAGTTTTTTTACAAGATTTATGTATGCAAAACATATAGGTCAAATAAGTGTTTATGGAGAAAGAAATACTACAAAACAGTATGATACTACTTCTTATAGTCATGTACTAACATTAAAAGAGTTAAAAGAAATAAAAAAAGAAAATAATTAAATCTAAATAAAAAGGACAAATTATGAATAAATTAATAAAATTAAGTTTAATATTAACACCATCTATTATTTTAATAGGTTGTGGTTCTGGTGGTAGTGATAATAATAATGAAAAACAGACTATTGAGTCAGCATTAAAAATAAGTAATGCTGTATATGCTTCACCAAGAAGTATAGAGTATAGCCATAAAAGCAGACAAGTATTTACAAAAAAAACAAAAAGAATATATAATAAAATAACAAAAATTACTAATAATTTTGAAAAAGAGACATATCCTTGTGATGTAAGTGGAAACTACGAGATGGAAATGATTAATGAAAACTCTTTTTATGTTACATATAATAGCTGTATAGCTTACAATAAAGATACACAAACTAATGATTTTAACAATGGAACAGTTAGTATGAGTTTTGATAACGAAACTAATACAACAAAAATAAAAATGGAGTATTATAGTTCCATAGAAGACTATGATAACGCAACAGAGGGTACATACTATAAAGATATATTTATGTCAGAACATATTGAAGGAAAAAATATAACTGAATTTGAAATTGATGGTACTATAGAGTATTATAATGTTAATGATTTAAGTGTATATGAAACTATGACATATAGTAATTTATTAATGAAAGAGAATAATGCAACAAAAGCATGGTTTTACAAAGGAGGATTTTACGATAAAGTTGGTTGTTTTACCCAAAATCATGTTTATGAAACAGATGAAAATGATTGGCTAGTAGAAAATAGTAAAAATAGTGACTATTGGAGTTCAGGAACTCTATATGTAGATAGTACAAGATATGTATATAGTGGCGATATGGTTACAGTTACAAAAGGAGACTCAAAAGGTACATTTAAACAGCAAGAATTAATAGATGAACTTAATAAAGAAAAGAGTTCAACTGATTGTGATATTTAAAATTAGGAGTGACTAAAATCACTCCTCCAAACACTCACTAAAAGCAACACCCTCTCTTACTCCATCATCAATAACAATAGACTCATTAAATCTACCTATATTATAAAGTTCTTCATATATAAGAACTCCTGATGCTATTAAATCTTCTCTTCCTACACCTACCGTTTTTACTCTATCTTCTTTTGACATAGTTAAGAGTATCTCTAACTGTTTAACTAAATCGGCTCTAGTCAATATAGTTCCGTGTATCTTTTCTGCGTCATAAGTTTTGTATGTTAGTCCTAGCTTCATACTAGCTATAGTAGTTGGTGTTCCTGCTGTTGCTATAAATTTCTCTACTTTTCCATATTTTGAGTATATCTCTTCTGTAAATACTCTTATATCATTCATTAAAGCAGATATTCCATTTGCTATTTCTGTTAATGTTTTAAAGCTTTGAGTAAGGGTTACAATTCCTATTTTAAAACTTTTAGCAAAGGTCTTATCTCCATAATGAAATATTATCTCTGTTGATGCCCCACCAATATCAGCTAATGCAAAACTTTTAGGCTCTATTCCTAAAAGTTTTAGACGGTTAGTTGTAGCAATAAGAGCATATTTAGCTTCACTATCTCCATCTATAATATTAAATTTAACTCCCGTTCTATCTTTAATCTCATCTAATATCTCTTTAGAGTTAATAGCCTGTCTTAATGCTTCTGTTGTTACAGCTTTTATAGTTGAGTCTGAAAAATCCATTTTGGATTTTGCTTCATCTATTGCATTAACAACTCTATCTAACGCTTCACTACTAATTTTTCCAGTTATGGCTAAATTATCTGCTGTTTTTACTGTTTTATGAAATTCACTTAGAAACTTTTTACTTTTGCAATCTATTTTTAAAAAACGAATACTATTTGAACCTAAATCTATAGCTACAACCCTTTTCATCTTAGCTCCTTAAATTCAAATCCATTCTTAGTTAAAATCTCTCTAACCTCATCTTGATGTGCTACCCCTTTTGTCTCTAAATCAACAGATACAACAGCATCACCAAACTCTAAATCTATAGAGGTTCTATCATAACCTATTTGGACAATATTAGCCCCAACTTTAGTTAAAAGCTCTGTAAAGTGCATAAGAGAACCAGGTTTATCAACCATTACAACACTAAGTTTCATCTTTCTACTACTCTTTACTAACCCTTTTTCAATAATAAGTGAGAGCATAGTTACATCAATATTTCCTCCACTTAAAACTACGCCTACTTTTGCACCTTTTGGAAGATTTAATCGCCCCTGCATTAAAGAGGCAACCCCAACCGAACCAGCACCCTCTACTAAGAGTTTCTGTTTTTCTAATAAGAACAGAATTGCCTCTGCTATCTCATCTTCTGAAACTAACTCTAAATTATCTACTGTTTTTAGTATATACTCTAAAGTAATAGGTGAAGCGTCTCTTACAGCGATACCATCAGCTATCGTTCTTACACTCTTAGTTGATTTTGCCTCTTTTGTATCGTAAGACTCTTTCATAGCAGTAGCTCCAAGTGAAGCAACCCCTATAACTTTTATATTTGGATTTAAACTCTTAATAGCTACTCCAATACCAGATATTAATCCTCCACCCCCAACAGGCACTACAATAGCATCTAAATCTTTTACATCTTCTAACATCTCTAAAGCTACTGTCCCTTGTCCTGCCATAACAGCACTATCTGTAAATGGGTGAACAAAATCTTTTTTATGCTCTTTTGCATAATCTATAGCATAAGAGTAAGCCTCATCATAGTTTGCTCCATGTAAAATAACCTCTGCTCCAAACTCTCTAACACCTTGAACTTTAGTTAACGGAGTACTATCTGGCATAACAATAGTAGCATTAATTTTAAAATATTTAGCACTAAAAGCGACACCTTGGGCATGGTTTCCAGCACTTGCAGCTACTACTCCACCTCTTTTCCCCTCTTCTACTAAAGAGGCTATTTTATTGAATGCTCCTCTTAATTTAAATGCACCTGTAAGTTGTAAGTTCTCTTTTTTTAGATAAACCTCATACCCACTAATTTTACTTAAATTTGGTGCATAAGCAAAAGGTGTACGATGTGCAACACCCTTCAATCTATCTTTCGCTTTTTCTATAGCTTTTAAATCCAACATTAATTTTTCCTAGATATTATATGGGTGCAATTATATCAAAAAGGATAAAAATTATGGAATGTGAAATCCCACAAGTTAATTCAAATATTGAAGAGATGAAAAAAAATTTTGAGGAGACTAAAACAATAGCAGTAATTGGTTGCTCTCCAAATGAGACAAAAGATAGTAATAAAGTGGCTAAATATCTATTAGAAGTAGGGTATGATATGATACCTGTTTATCCAAAAGAGGATAAGATTTTGGGTCAAAAGGTCTATAGAAGTTTATTAGATATAGATAAAGAGGTTGATATGGTTGTTGTATTTAGAAAACCAGCAGTTGTTAGTGCTGTGGCTGATGCTTGTATTAAAAGAGGTGATGTAAAGGTTTTATGGACTCAAATTGGTATAGTAAATAATGAAGCAGGGAAAAAGGCTAAAGAGGCAGGAATATCTGTAGTACAAAGCTACTGTGCTATGGTTGAGCATAGGGAGATATTTAAGTAAGATAGATATAATTACAAAAAAATAAATTGTAAATTATATAAAAGGAATGTTATGGGTAGAGCATTTGAATACCGAAAAGCAGCGAAAATGAAAAGATGGGGAACAATGTCTAAAGTGTTTCCTAAACTAGGAAAGATTATTACGATGGCAGCAAAAGCAGGAAGCCCAGACCCTGATATGAACCCTAGACTTAGAACTGCTATTTTAAATGCAAAAGCTCAGAATATGCCAAAACATAATATTGAAGCAGCTATTAAACGAGCTTTAGGAAAAGATGGTGCAGATATTAAAGAGATACACTATGAGGCAAAAGCACCTTATGGGGTTCAACTTATTATTGATTGTGCAACAGATAATCCAACCAGAACTGTAGCTAATGTTAAAGCAATTTTAACAAGAAACAGGGCTGAAATGCTTACAAGTGGCTCTTTAAATTTTATGTTTACGCAAAAATCGGTTTTTACATTTGATAAGAGTGATAATATAGATATTGAAGAGCTTGAACTTGAACTAATTGATTTTGGATTAGAAGAGATAGAAGAGGATAAAGAGCCAGTTGAAAATGGTAAAGATAAAGATATTATTAGAATTTTTGGTGAGTTTGCATCATTTGGTGAACTATCAAAAGCTTTAGAAGATAGAGGAATAGCTATAACAAAAGCAGAAATTCAAAGAGTTGCTAACTCTCCAATAGAGCTTACAGAAGAGCAGTTAGAAGAGATAGATACTCTTATATATAAACTAGAAGATGATGAAGATGTTCAAGCAGTCTATACCAATATAAATTAATATTTTTTAAACTTTACACCAATATTAAACATAAATCTATATGAGCGTTCATAACCGTTCTCCTCTCTCCATAATATAGATGGAGAGAGTTCATAATAGACCCAATTTTTATATAAAAGGTCTCTATATGCTATATATAGTTGTTCATAACGAATATAAGATTTAAGTACATCTAGTTCACTTGTTAAAGAGACACCTAAACTAAGTTCTTTTTTATCTGATAATATTTTTGTAGCAGATATACTATTTACAATACTACTATTATATGTCCAACTTCTATATCTAAAAAAGTTACGATAAAATAGATATACACTACTACTAAAATATTGCATTTTATTTAAGTTTAAAGTGTCTTCAAAATCTCCATTACTATATAAACGAAAACGGTTACTAGCTACAGCATTTTTATCTTCTAATATATATCTAGCTTTTAGGTTAAAATATGGATATAGAGTTAATTTTCTAAATTTAACACCAATACCAGAGGTTAAATCTACCTTTTTTATAACCTCATTAAAAAAGTCTAAACGCAAAAAGTAGTTTTTCTTTTCCATTTTATATTGGTTGTTTAGAGAAGTTCCATCATAAAATATATCATCACTATCTTCATCTTCAAAAATAAGACGGAATTTTTTTTGTAGTTTTGGAAGGTTTAAACGAACTCTTAAACGCATTGCATATTCACTTTTTCTTCCACTCTCAATAGCAAAAGAGCTTTTAAGTTCAGCCTCTGTTTTACTCTGTTCCGTACTATTGGCATCTATAAAATAGTCATCAACACTATTACTACTATCAACTAAGATTTGACATAAACTATTATAATACTCATCTAGTAGTGTAGTATTAAAATCAGCTTTTAATATTGATAATAGTAGTATAAAATATAAAAATAGATACCTAAACATACTACTATTATAATATATCTACTCTTTTCTATTATATAAAATTCTAATAAAAAACTAGAAAAATTTAAAATTGATTACTTTTATAAAAAACTTTTATTATCAATAAACATTTTTATATATGATATATTTTTAAGAGTTGGAATATATTTTTTATCTAATAATTTAAAATCAAACTCTCCCACCTAAACTCCTAATATATTTATTAAATCGTTTTTTTAGAGTAGCTTTTGATAGCTTTTCAATCTCTTTTTGAGCCTTTTTTGAGGCTAATTTTACTCTTGGGTCTATATGTAAAATAAGTGGGTCAACAATTAGTGCTTTTGGATTAACTCCTAGTAGTTTTAATCCATCAATGCTTTTAATACGAGAAAGAGCTACATATCCTTGACCAACTTCAAAAGTTTTAGATAAGTCAATTTCAGCAGAACTTAGTGTCATTCCTTGAGATTTATGAACTGTAATAGCCCATGCAAGTCTTAGTGGAACTTGTGAAACGGTGGCTAAAACTTCACTCTTTTCATTCTCTATTGTCCAATCTTCATACTCTAATTTTATCTTAGCTCCATCTGTCGTTTTGACTATTGGCATATTATCAAGAGAGCTAAAACCCTCTACAACTCCTGTTGTTCCATTTACATATCCTTTTTCATGATTGTTTTTTATAAAAATAACAACAGCACCTTTTTTAAGTGTTAACTCCTCTAAAACAAGTGATGATTTAAAAATCTTTTCAATATATGTTTTCCCTCCTTTTGACTCATAGACAAATAGTTTAGGTTTAGTTTTTAATTTGGCTAACTCTATATTATTAATTCTATCTACATCAATATTGTGTGTATATAGTTTTGTTGGTGTAAAGTTTGGGGCTAACTCTTTGTTTAATCTATTCTCTAACATAGTGTGAGTGTAATTAGTGATTTTTCCTGCTCTTATCTCATCTAAAACTTTTATAAGTCTATTATCATCTTGTCTAAACTTCTCTTCTAAATAGCAACTTTGCAGTTTTAAACTCTTCCAAGATGGAGATTGCCAAGCGAACCGTTTCTCTTTTTTTGTTTTAGATACAGGGGGAAGTTGAAAAAAATCACCAGATAGTACAACCTGAACACCACCAAAAGGTTCAACTGAACCTTTAAATGATTGTAAGATTAAATCCATAGCAGAGAATATTTCAGGAGATACCATAGATACCTCATCAATAATTAAAACTTGTAAGTTTTCAAATCTCTTTTGCAAATACCTTTTATCTAGTAAAAAATTTATATATCCCTCATCAATAGTCTCTCTAATTCCCAAATAGAAAAAGGAGTGAATGGTACTACCCTTTAGATGAGATGCTGAAATCCCTGTAGGGGCTACAACAGATGGATAAATATCTTTAGATTTTAAATATCTAATAAATTTATTTAAAAGATATGTTTTTCCAGTTCCCGCTGAACCTGTTATAAAGACATTTTTTCCAAGTTTTAATATATTTAATGCACTCTCTTGTTTCATCTTTTAATCATAACATTATTAATATAAGGTTTAACCATAAAATATGAAATAAAACCCCATAAAACAGCACTACTTAATATTGAAACCACCCCAAACTCTTCATGTAGATGAATTAGACTCTTTGGGTCAATACTAAATGAGTCAAAAAGATAATCCAACCCCAAACCAAATAGTATGCTTCCAATTATAATAGTTCCTAAATAGATATATAATGAGCGACTCCCTAACATCTTTTTAACTACACCAATAGTTACGGTATTTGTAGCAGGACCTGCTGTTAAAAATACAAATGATGCTCCAGCACTAACACCTGAAAGCATAAGTCCAGCAGCTATTGGCAAGGAGGCTGTAGCACAAACATACATAGGAACAGCTATAATAATTACTATAATATAAGAGAGCCAAGAGTATTCCATTAAAATATCACTTAAATTTTTAGGAATAAAAACTGTAATTAATGCACCCAAAATAAGTCCCCAAAATAGAGGTTTTGCTATATCTCCTAAAAGAGTTATAAAGGCATATCTAAAAGCTCTTATAGCTGAAAAGCTTTTTTTATGAGGAGGTGGAGTTTTTTTATTAATACCCAAACTAAAAGAGGTAGGTTTTACTCCAAAGTTAGCTCCACTTTTACTTATGGCTGAAAATTTAGGCTCTCTTTTTTTTACTTTTTTATCAAAAATATTAGTAAATACTCCTGCTACTATAGCAATAACCATAGAGGTAACTACACGATAAGCAGTAAAAATCCACCCAAATACTCCATAAGTTGCTAAAATTGAATCAACTCCTGTAATTGGAGTAGATATTAAAAAAGATAAAGTAGCACCCTTACTTGCACCACTCTTTTTAATGCTAGTAGCTAAAGGAATAACTCCACAAGAGCATACAGGAAGGGGTATTCCAAATATAGTAGATTTGATTACAGATAATATATTCTCATCTCCTAAATGTTTAGTTACTAAACTATCAGGAACTATCTCTTTTAAAATCCCTGCAAATAGTAGTCCAAAAATAATATATAAAGACATAGCATTACTAAGTTCTATTAAGGCATTTATAAAAAGTGTTATATATTCCATCTTTTTCCTTTTTAAAACTTATAACATCTTAATCTTTAAATATCGCTAATACTCCATCATACTATCAATTTTTTCTTGGATTTGTTCAAATGTAGTAAGTTTATATGTTATATGTGTGTAAATCTTTCTATCTATATCTGTTATTTTTGTGTGATTATCTATAAAAAGAAGAGTTGGTATATCTTTTGTTTTGATTTTTAGAGTAATATCTAAATGGAGATTATCAGATTTTACTCTATCTAGTAATACACTAGAATAGCTAGTTTTATCTAAAGCGTTTATAAACTTCTCTCTATCTGTTATAATCTCAATTTTATATCCCAACTTTTCTACCATTGCACCTATTATTTTAGCTTCTATTTTTGTCTCTTTATAGATTAAAATATTTTTTACATCACTATTCTCTTTTTCTGAAAAAAACTTTTTTAAAACATCTAAAAAAACATTTAAATCTATAGGTTTTGGTACATATTCGTCCATTCCATCAGATAAAAATTTCTCTCTATCTCCATATAGTGCATTGGCTGTTACTGCTATTATTGGTATGTGGTTTAAATTATGTTTCTGTTCATAATCTAAAATAGCTCTAGTAGCTTCAACACCATTCATAATTGGCATCTGTATATCCATAAATATAACATCATACTCCTTTTTTTTACGCATTTCAAAACCTATCTGCCCATTTTCAGCTATATCGCAACTAATCCCTATGTTTTTAAGTGTATATTTCATCATTTTTCTATTTATGGGATTATCTTCAACTACAAGTGCATTTATATTATTAAATATTGGTAAATTATTTTCCATTTTTAGAAACCTTGTATTTTTTTATAAATTATATCTTAAATTTTATGATAATATAGATATTTAATATTTATTTTGGTAATTATCTCCTATATCTATTTTTTTATTAGTTTTAATAAGTTAAACTAATAAGTAAAAAAAACTTCACAATTTATTTATCTTTATGTAAACAGTTGATATAATTTCAGCGTTAAAAATAGTGATATTAAGTAAACTTTTATGAAAAATATATTTGAAATTATCGTTTTAATTTAAACAGGAGAAAAAATGGGTAAAAAACGGACTATAGGTATGTGGTTATATAGCAATGGTGGTGGTGACGCTATTGGTAAAAAAATTATCAAAAAATTAAAAGAGAGAGATATTGAAACAATAGATAATATAAATCTACGAAATGCTACTGCAAAAAATGGAAATATTGTTCACAATGGAGTAAAGTTAAATAAATTAGACCTATTTTTCTCTTATAATGCAGGAGAGCAAACACAGTATCAAGTATATCTATATCAAGCATTAAATCATGTAATTCCAATGATAAATAGCTATGAGTCTTTCTCTCTTACAGAAGATAAGTTTCATACATCATTTTTATTAAGACAACATGGCATAATGACACCTGATTATAGATTATGTCATAGAGATGATACAAATGAGCTTAGAAAAACAATTAAAAAATGGGATAAAATGGTCTATAAACCAACTGATGGTTGGGGTGGTGTAGGTTTAACTAAAATTGAGAGTGAAGCAAATTTAGATATGTTAATGCCATTTCTAAATCAAATGGATTTACGATATTTTTATGTGGAAAGATTTGTAAAATATGATAATACAGACTTTAGAGTTGATATAGTAGATGGTGAATTTGTTGGTTGTTATGGAAGAAAAGCTAGTAATACAGATTGGAGAACTAATATAACAAGTGGTGGCTCTGTATTTATGAGAGAAGCTAATGATGAGATTATAAATATAGCAAAAAAAGCTGCAAAAGTTTGTGGTACAGATATAGCAGGGGTTGATATTATATATGATTTAGAAAAAGAAGAGTATATTGTTTTAGAAGTAAATGGAATTCCAGCTTTTGCAACACCAGAACAAGAAAAAATGGGTTTAAATTTTAATGATAAAAAGATTGACCTTATTGTTGAAATGATAGATAGAAAAACAAAAAAGTAAAAAAAACAAAAAAATAAAGAATTTAATAAAATAAAGGATAAACAGATGGGTTTAAAGAATAAAGAGTTACCAAAATTAGGATTTTTATATTTAGATTATGTATTGAGATTTTTTGACCACTCAAATTTTAAAGGTTGGCCAAATAAGATAGAGACTGTAACATACCATTGGAAAAATGATAAAGATAGATTTATAGCAGAGGTTAAAAGAAAAAAGATTGATGTTTTAATTGGAAATGTTCCAGCAACTGCCTATGAGACATTTAGAGAGATAGCAAGAGAGTTACCTAATGTTAGATTTATCCCATCACTAGATACTCAATTTTCAAATAAATCAAAAGAGAATGTAACAAGATTTGCATGGAAATATGGTCTTCCAATTCCTAAAACTTATATATATTATAATAGAGGAAATGCAGATACATTTTTAAAAAAGACAGAGTATCCAAAAATTGTTAAAAAATCTTATGGACCATCTAATTATGGTGGATATTTTGTTCATAAAGTTGACTCTTATAAAGAGGCAAGAGAGCTATTTGATGAAAAAAAATATCACCCAATGTATTTTCAAGATTTTGTTCCAATGGAAGCTGATATTCGTGTAATGTTAATAGGACATAAACCTGTATGTGCATTTTGGAGAAGAGCTCCTGAAGGTGAGTGGCTAACAAATACAAGTCAAGGTGGAGAGATGGACTATATGAATGTTCCAAAATCTGTTCTTGATTTGGCAGTTAAAGTTAGTAAAGCAGCGAACGCAGAGTATTGGGCTTGTGATGTGGCTTATGGAAAAGATGGAAAGGTAAGAATTTTAGAGTGTGCTACAGCATTTGCAGCATTCCCATATATTAGAGACTGGATTGGTCAATATTTAATGTGGTCTTTAAGTAAAGGAAGGTTTAAAAAGCCAAATACACCAATGTTTAACTGGGAAGAGTTAGGTAAAATTTCACCTGATTTATTAAGAACTATGAGACATATTACATTTGGTGAGTATAGACCATCTTATGATGGAGCATTCTTTGGAGCTAAGAAAAAAGTTTATGGTGAAAAAGAGGTTTATATTCATGAGTTAGATAGTGAATATAAGATGTTTGATGTTAAAGAGAGAACATTTGAAGAGTGGCCAAGTGAAAAGTGGAACTATCAAGATAGATTTGCACTTAAAAACTTAAAATCAATGAAAGTGCCACTTCTTAAAAAAGAGGAAGCTCCAGAAGTTAGTGGAGATGAGGCAACAGAGGCTATTACTATAAGCGATAAAGAGTTAGAGGAGTTACTTTTATCTATTAAAGGTTTAGGTAAAAAGAAACTAGCTAAAATCTTAACATATTTTAAAACTCATAGTGACCTAATTAATACATTAGAAAGAGAGCCTAGAGCATTAGAAAATGTAAAAACTATTGATATTAAAATGGTTGAAAGAATAACTAAAGCTTGGGGTGACTATAAAAAAGAGTTACTAATCTCTTTAGTAGATTAAACTTATATTTTGGGAAACTTTTGTTTCCCAACTATCCTTCTATTACACCTTTTAACATCTCTTGACTATCTACAAAAATAGTATCAATTATTTGATTATTTTCTATTTTTATTACTGTTAATTTCCCATCTTTTTTACTAAATTGATTAGTAAACTCTTTATCTGTAGATAGAAGTATCTCAAAGTTATATTTTTTCATTTTTGGAACTATAATAGTTTTTCTTAAAATTGATGGTACACCACTTACATCAGCAATTACTTTAATATCATGCTTTTTTAAATAGTTATTATCTTGTGCATTAAAATAGTTTCCAATAAGCTCTCCTGTATCTTTTCCAAAACTTACTACAATTATTTTTGGCATACTCTCTACGCTATGCTCTTTTCCAAATTGGTCATTTAATTTAAATGGTTGCATTTTATATTTTCCTCTTTTAATTTTAGTCACATTATAGCAAAAAAGCATATTAATCTATGCCTTATATAACAGTCTTTTTTTGATAAAATACTCACTTTAAAAAAGGATAAAGATGTTATTAGAAGATTTACAAGAGACTATAAAAAAAGAGATAGGGGTTTTACTCTACTTTTCAGGAGAAAACTGTAATGTGTGTCATGCACTAAGACCAAAGTTTAAAGAGTTATTTAATAATAGTTTTCCTAAAGTTAAACAGATATATCTTGATGCTCACCAAAACCCTAAAATATCAGCACACTTTCAAGTCTTTTCAGTTCCTACTATGTTAGTTTTTTTAGATGGAAGAGAGTTTATTCGTGAAGGTAGAGCTGTAAGTTTATATCAACTAGAAGATAAGCTTCAAAGACCTTATAGTATAATGACAGAGTAGAGAAAAAACTATATTTTATAGTTTTTATCTCTAACACTCATCTCTTGATTTAAACCGTAACAATCGCAAAATTGTTGTTATGACTAAGGTTCAAGCTACCTTTTTGTAATTTTTTGTTCATATCTAAAGTAAATCCTATAATTGCTTGGATTTCGCAAATTATATATGGGATATATTCTTTATATTGAACATTAATATTATATAATATTTTTTTTTATTTTTGACTTAAAAAATGATGTTTTATTATATATTTTTTAGATTATCTTTTGTCCAATTTCCATAAGCTTGACGAATATTTACAACACCATATTTACTTAGTTCATTAATAATTCCCTCTAAAGCATACCTTTCTACACAACTTAAATATCCAATCCCATCATATCCCCAATCTGCTCTTTAAAGGCAAAAAGAGAATCAACATCATAAATCTTTAAGACATTCATCATCTTCATAAAGACCCAAAGACC